>ENA-OUVC01000287-OUVC01000287.1-marine-metagenome-genome-assembly--contig:-NODE-287-length-34794-cov-4.260362_pt1 | contig 34794 bp, 38 predicted proteins | sample MGYA00248622_ERZ508571 | MGnify/ENA primary metagenome ERZ508571 (study PRJEB26236, sample SAMN06267175) | marine metagenome | isolation source: Columbia River Estuary | place: USA:Columbia River Estuary... | reverse complement strand
GGTGCGTTTGGTCGGCGTCGTGGTGCTGCTGCAGGGCGTGACAGCGCATGGTGGTTGCTCGGCGCACTCTCGGGGCGCTCAGACCAATGGCCACTCGAACACGATGAGATTGGCGATGTGCTGCATTCGTTGAAATGGTCATGGTTTGATGCAGACCAAAGCCCCACAGGCTGGCAACTGCAACTCGTGATCGTCGATGAGCAACGTGGATTATCTTGGGCGATCAATGCCCGCGACTCAGTTGAGTGATCGCTACGAACATCGCAGTGTTAGGCACTGTCATTGCCTCGCTCACATTCCTCTCGAGTTACCTCAAGTAGGCAAGGCATTACTCGGCAGAATCAGCGAACTTAAACACAGCTAACTATTTGTTCAAGCATTTCTTTTCATATTCAATTTTTTCAGAATCATTGATCCATCGAAGCTCAACTTTACGCTCAATACTCGTTCCAATATCTTTTGTTATTGCCCCGTATCCCTCGTATCTCATAGACACACGGATACCTTTTGCGACAAGATAGTCAGAAACATTGCGGGCACGCGCCAGTGAAAGATTCCTGAGATATTCAGCTGAGTCAAATCCATTTTTACGTGCAAATCCAGAGATAAGCACTAGCCCACCACGTTTGGTCATTACTTTCGCAACGCGATCCAATTCTTGTTTATCCCCGGTATCCAGATTCGGCGAAGCAGGATCAAAAATAATGCCATTTGATAACTTCTCACCAACCAATATTGGTGCTGCTACTTTTTTAATACTGGTAATACTCTTGCATTCAAGGACCGTGGGCGAACTAGATTTCGGCGATGCAACAGTTGGAGTCGGAACAACAGTTGGAGTCGGAACAACAGTTGGAGTCGGAACAACAGTTGGAGTCGGAACAACAGTTGTAGTCGTTGTTGTAGTCGGAGTCGCAGCAACAGTTGGAGTCGGGCTTGAAGCAGGTGGAACTGTTGCAGTAGTCGTAAAAGATATTGAGTCGTTGCCGGCAGTGTCTTGTATTGCCGAATTGGAAGTTGCCGAGTTTGGAGTTGGTGCTGTATACGCAACCGAGATGACGTCTCCAATAACAGCCGGTGTTCCAAGCGTCAAAATTACCGTTGACCCACTCACCGAAATTGAGCTCACCGTCATTGATGTGGTGCCAACTGAAACGGCGAAGTCGCCAGCAACAGCAGTCGTCGCGTTCAGCGGTTCGTTGAATGTAAGAGTTACTTGTGTTCCAGCCGTGTTCGCTGTTGCCGAGCTCAAAGTAGGTGCAGTTGTATCAATGACAATTGCCTGTGCACCAGCAATGTTGTTAGACCCAGTTGGCAATGCCGTTGACGTCATGGCATTGCCAGCAGTATCTGTTGGTGCCGATGTAAGCGCGTATGACGTCACGGTCAAATCCGCACTGTTGTCCCCCGTGCCAACCGTGTAGACGCCAGTCAGTGTCGTTGAAGTCGCCTTAGTCAGCACCACTGTGTCACCCGTATCAAGCGTGACGGTGATTGACGCACCATCGGCAACTGCCTCACTCAGAGTTGCCGTGATATTGACTGTCGTTCCTATTCCATATGTGCCATTTGACTTCGTTGAAGAAAATGAAGTCACGGTTGGACGCGTTGCATCGACCGTGATGCTCAATGCCGATGTCGCTGCCGAGTCAATACCGCTATTAGTTTGTTTTGCAGTAACCGACCAAATTCCATCAACCAAAGTTCCGAGATCGCACCCAGTTTGTGCCGTCGCCGTAAACGTGCAGGTCACGTTTGTTTGCCCCGACTTTGTGGCAGTGACAGTCACTGTGTTGCCGTTCGTTGCACTACCAACAGAAATCGTCGGTGTGTTGTCCGACGTAATGTCATCGGTCGAAGACGAACCAGAGTCAGATGCTGTCGCCAGATCCGGAGTTGCAGGCGCTGATGGTGGAGCGACATACGTGAACCCTCCTGCCAGCGTGGCATTTGGGCTCACGCCGGTTGCAACGACAACATTTTGCGCACCTGCGGTTCCTGCTGGGGTTGTGCAAGTAATCGAAGTTGACGAGACGACGACTACCGATGTACATGAACTTCCACCGATAGTGACAGTTGCTCCCGCAACAAAGTTGGTACCAGTAATAGTGACCGAAGTGCCGCCTGCAGTTGTGCCAGAAGTTGGCGAAATGCTTGTGACAGTTGGTGGTCCAGAAACGGGCACAACGTTTACACTCGAAGATGCAACGGAGTCGCCAACAGAGTTCACTGCTTTCAAATAGATCGTGTAGGTAACCCCTGGTGTCAGGCTTGGAATTGTCACCGGTGAAGATGCATCGGCCGGACTTAGCGCCGTGTAATTGACACCATCTAGCGAATATTTGTAATTCGTCACCCCTTGCCGGGTCCCTGGACTCACTTGAGTGAATGCGATAGATGCCGAACCGCTACCCGCGGTCGCAACTAGCGAAATAGGTTTATATGGAACAGTCTCCGCTGCGCTCGAACCACTCACCGTGCAACCAGCGTTTCTGGTTGAAGTTGTTCCACCGTCGACGATCGTCCACCAACTCAAACTTTTGGTTACGGGACTAGTGTTGAAAACTGCGCGAAGGTAAAAATAATGTAGGACACCGTTTGGTAATCCCAAGGTGTCCCAACTGACTTCGACAGGACTCGTTGCGTCGGCCGGACTTAGTGCTCTAAACGATGAATCCGGTGGCTCCGAACTTATTTGGGTTGTTGAATACGCGTACTCATAATTAGTGACAGTAGGTGACGTCTGAGTTGGGGCTGTGAGGTAAAAAACAATGCCCCAGTTGTCGCACAACATATCCACATACCGCGGTTGGTCCGCATTGGATGCAAGCGCAATATTTGACTCAGTACGCGCATTCGGCACAAAGATCAACGCGATAAGAAGTGCAATCGCTACAACGGGGCGCATGCCGCCACCGCGCAGCCAACTTCTGAAAGAGCCTCTGAAACCTGAATTTCTCGAGGATTTGTAGTGGCTCATGATTTTCTAACATTATTAGATTCACGTTTCAATGGTTCAGGCTGAAAATTTTTAACTAGGATTTATTTATGCCCGAGATAAATGACACCCGCGAGCGGCTGTTGAAGGCAACAGCGGCTGTCATCGATAAAGGCGGCGAGTCTGCGGTGCGTATTCGTGACATCACCAAGGCGTGCACGATCACCGCACCATCGATTTATCACTTCTTTGGCAGCCGCGAAGGTTTAATCGATGCCGCACAGGCGTATCGCTTCTCGCGCGGTCAACGGGAACTTGGCCTTGCCTTCTCTACTGCCCTATATAAATGTCGCAGCAAGAAGGACTTGACGGAACTCGCCCACCGGTTTCTGGATCTGATGTTTGCCCCCGAGCGCCGCGCTACACGCAATTCACGCCTCAACGTTTTAGGCAATGCCATTTATCGACCCGAGTTATCGAAAGAACTGGCAGTTGCTCAAGACCTATCGAACAAGATCGTGGGTGATCCACTTCGATACGCGCAGGCCAAAGGCTGGGTAAGGGACGACTTCAACCCAGAGATGTTCTCGGCGTGGCTAAACGGCGTGGTTAACTCGCGTCGACTGATCGAAATGGGTGGAAATCACCCGCTTGCCGATGAGTGGGACGTGATTGCCAAGCGTTCAATTTGTCTCGCGATTGGCATAGCCGAGCCTCCTCGAAAGAAAGCACGAACGACTAAGAAACGAAAGTAATTAGCCGCGTGACTTGAGCAGCTCGATGAGCTGTGGCAATACTTTGTGCACGTCGCCAACAATGCCAAGGTCTGCAACACCAAAGATTGGTGCTTCCTTGTCCTTGTTGATGGCAATGATGGTCTTGGAGCCCTTCATGCCCACCATGTGCTGTGTTGCACCAGAGATGCCTGCAGCAATGTAGACGGCTGGCTTCACAACTTTGCCAGTCTGGCCAACTTGGTAGCTGTAAGGAACCCAGCCGGCATCAACGATTGCGCGTGATGCGCCAGGAGCACCCTTCAAGAGTTTTGCCAAGTCTTCAACGAGCGAGTAGCTGCTTGCTTCGCCAAGGCCACGGCCGCCCGAAACAACAACTGCTGCTTCGTCCAACTTTGGACCAGAGCTTTCCTCGAGATGAACTGCAAGAACTTTTGCTGTTCCTGTTGAGCCAAGCTCTGGAACTGGTGCCGCAACAACTGCTGCTGCAGCGCCGCTAGCCGACTCGGCGGCGAAGCTCTTTGGACGGAACGAGACGAGGTGTGGGCCTTCGCCTGTAAAGGCTGCGGTGACGAGTGAGTTGCCACCAAAAATTGGTGTGGTTGCAACTACGCCGTCTGCGCTGTCGGCAATGTCGATGTTGTTGGTGAGAACTGTGCGGTTGAGTTTTACCGACAGGCGCGACATGGTGTCACGGCCTTCGTAGTTCTGTGGGAACAAAATGACGCTTGGCGAATCGCCGCCGTCGATGATGGCCTTCATTGCAGCAGAAACTGCTGGGCCAGGAAGCTTGCCGGCCAAATCGCCAGTTGCGTAAACCTTTGTTGCGCCGTACTCGCCGAGAACACCAGCAATTGCTGATGCGTCTCCGCCAACGAATGCAACGACGTTGGACGTGAGCGAACGTGCCTTGGTGAGCAGTTCTAGTGTGCCGGTGGTTGGTGCTCCACCTGCTGCTTGTGAGAAAACCCAAACGCTATTGATTGCCATGATGTTGACCTCAGATCACTTTCAGGTTTTCGAGGAATGAAACGATTTTGTTAAATGCTGTGCCGTCGTCTTCGATGACTTCACCGGCTTGACGAGCTTCTGCTTGAACGACGCTGACAATTTTCTGACCTGCGCCGGCCCAACCTGCTGGCGAAACGCCGAGGTCACTTGCGGTGAATGTCTCGATTGGTTTTGCCTTCGCGGCCATGATGCCCTTGAAGCTTGGGTAACGCGGCTCGACAACACCAGCAGTAACGCTGATGAGTGCAGGAAGCGGGCACTCGACTTCGTCGTAACCGGCTTCGCTCTGGCGATCGGCCTTCAAGACGCCGTTAGAAATTTCTACCTTCTTCGCAAACGTTACGGATGGCAAGCCGAGCACTTCAGCAATTTGCTCTGGCACGGTGCCGGTGTATCCGTCGGATGATTCGGTTGCGGCGATGATCAAATCGGCGGCGCCCATTTTTTGAATTGCTGCAGCAAGAACTTTTGCTGTTGTCAGTGCGTCCGAACCTGCGAGTGTTGGATCGGAAACAAGAACACCTTTGGCAGCGCCCATTGCAAGTGCAGTTCGCATGCCCGACATTTCGCCGTTCGGTGCCATCGACACGATGCTCACTTCGCCACTGCCTGCGGTGGTGACGAGTTGCAACGCCATCTCGACGCCGTAACCATCGGATTCATCCAAGATGAGTTTTCCGTCGCGCTTCAACGCGTGGGTGGAGCCGTCGAGGGCGCCTGGGGTTGCTGGATCGGGAATCTGTTTGACGCACACGACAATATTCATGCCTCCATTGTTACCGATGCGTAGGGCTTTGCCCCAACCCAAATCCCCTGTTTATTCGCCTGTGACACGGGTAACCATCGGCACTGGTAAAATTTCCCTCTTGCGAATATTGCTGATTGTCAACTCGTTCGCCTCGTCGGTAACTCCCCGAAACACGGTGCTGGTCCACCAGCACCTTGCCCGTCACCACGACGTGCAGGTGGTGGAGACCAACGAGCGCGGCCATGCAACCCGTTTTGCCCAAGATGCGGCATCTCGGGGGCTCGACGCCGTTGTGGCTTTCGGTGGCGACGGAACCCTGAATGAAGTGGCCACGGGTTTGGCCGGCAGCGACACCGCGCTTGCCATGTTGCCTGGTGGTTCGACAAACGTCTTCGTGCGCACACTTGGTCTTGCCAACGACCCGATGGTTGCTCTCACACAACTTGTTTCCGGGTTGGAACACGGCGAAGTAGAGCGCGTCAGTTTGGGTCAGGCCAACGGTCGTTATTTCTGTTTCCACGCCGGCGTTGGTTACGACGCGGCAGTTGTTGAATTGGTGGAGCGGCGCTCTTCGTTGAAGCGGCTTGTTGGTCAACCACTGTTTGCCTACTCCGCCATGCATTCATGGTTTCGCAGTTACGACCGCCAGTACCCGCATTTCACACTTGACATCGATGGCCGCCACATTCCCAATGGCTATTTCACGGTGGTGTTGAACACCAACCCTTACACCTTCGTTGGCAAGCACCCGATCAACTTGTCGAAGGCTGCATCGCTGGAAAAGAAGCTTGTTGTCGTCACGTTTAAGAAGATGACAACCCCAGTGATGTTGCGAACGCTGTACTCGGCGTTGCGACGCGGCGGCCTAGAAAAGTCCTCGTCTATTGATATCGCTATTGATGTCGAGAACGTCTCGATCAATTTCCCGGCGCCGTTCCCCTATCAATTGGATGGCGACTATCTGGGTGACACCACATCGCTCGAGATTAAACACTGTCCCGAGGCCCTGCGCCTCGTGCGGCCAAGCATCACGTTTTAGCGCGCGCGTTGCGCAATTAGTGCAAGTGCAACGTCTGGCGTATTGGTGCACAGCCCGTCGACGCCCCAGTCGAGCAATTGAGACATTCGTTTCGGATCGTCAACTGTCCAGGTATTTACGCTTAAGCCGTTGGCGTGCATGACAGTTACAACGTGTTGGGTCAGCGTGTACACATTCGGGTGAATAGCCTGATGTCCCGAGGCCGCGAGGCTTTTTGCGACGAAATCGGCATCTTCATCGGCAACCCCCACCGTCAGCCAAGCCGTCGGCAATTGTGGCCACAGCGATTGCACGGTGTCTACTGACTCGCGGCGAAATGACGAAATAAGCCACTGCTCTGGCGGCCCCAGTGTTTTCAATAACTGCACCATGCTGTTTGCCAACATTTCGGAAGTGTCGAAATCGGGCTCTGTCGGATCATTTTTGATTTCAATATTCACCCACATGTTTTCGCAGGCTTCGAGTGCTTGTTGCAACGTGGGGATATGACTGGGCAATTCAGCGAAATCAAGTTTGTTAATTGCACGGCCGTTATCGAGCACTGCATTGTGATGCACAACAATTTCGCCGCTTGCGCAAAGGCGAATATCTAACTCGGCTGCATGGCTTCCCATCTGTGCAGCACGATGAAATGCCATCGTTGTATTTTCTTTTTCAACGGCCGACGCACCACGATGCGCTATCACTTGGGGGCCATTAGCCACCCCTACCTTGCCCCAATGTGCACGAGTCACGGGCGTAGGGTATCGCCAAATTTGTCACAATAAAAAAATAAAAAAACTTTGTCTCACGTCTTGTAAGTGACCAACTTGGTGTCTATCGTGACACCGTCTTACTCGCTTAAACCGAACGCCAAAGGTGGTCACCTTGTCAATCCTCGCAACAAGCCTTGCCCTTGGATCCGCCGACTACACCTGGCGTAAAAATGCGCTCTGTCGCGATACCGATCCAGAATTGTTCTTTCCAGTTGGCAGCACAGGCCAAGCGCTTCAGCAAATCAGCGCGGCAAAAGAAGTGTGCTGTGAGTGCACCGTAAAAACTGAGTGCCTCGAGTTTGCAATCGAGACCAACCAAGACTGCGGTATTTGGGGTGGCACTTCTGAAGATGAGCGACGCAACATCCGTCGCCAAATGGCAGCAGAACGACGCGCTGCCCGCGTTACCGCTTAATACTGCAGCGGCACACGCAGCTCTACGACAGTTCCCGCACCGCTACCCAGCGATTTCATTGAGAGCTGGGCAAAGTCTTCGGCTGCCGCAACACGCATCTCGATTGTTCCAGCCAACTCTGTGGTTACCAGAGTGCGCACAATGGAGAGCCCCAGGCCTGTTGCCTTTGAAAAATCGAAATCAGCGCTGAGCCCGATGCCGTTGTTAACCACCCGAATCGTCAGCGCATCGTCGTCATGGCTGAGTGAGACCACAACCGATCCGCCCGCGCTTCCTTCGGGGAAACCGTGATCTACGGCGTTTTGTAGTAGCTCAAGGATGACTACCGACAATGGTGTTGCCACTGTTGCCGGTAAACGACCGCCATCGCCTTTCACTTCAAACGTCACCGGTCGGTCTGCCGACTGCAAACCCTCCTCCACCAGGCGCATGAGTGGGCGAACAATTTCGATGAATGCAATGTCTTCGCCGGGTTCGCGCGAAAGCGTTTCGTGCACAAGCGCAATGGTTCTGATGCGGCGAACCGATTCGGCAATTGCATCCTTGGCCTCTGGCGATTCCAGCCTGCGGGCCTGCAACCTCAGCAGCGACGAGATGGTCTGCAGATTGTTTTTTACACGGTGGTGAATTTCGCGAATAGTGGCGTCTTTTGTGAGGAGCAGGCGGTCGCGACGGCGCAACTCCGAAACGTCGCGCAGCAACAGCACTCCCCCCGTTACTTCTACGCCGGTGAGCGTTCGGCGAAGCATCGGAATGCTGCGCGTAAGCAGCGTCACTTCCGAGGTCTGTTCAATCTCCTCAACAACTGGTTCCTTGCGTTCGAACGCGTTGCGAGCCGCATTTTCTGCAACGCCAAGTTCGGCCAACGTTTGACCAATGGCGTTCGTGCTTACTCCGGCACGATGCAACGCAGAAACTGCGTTAGGCGAGGCGTAGCGAACGCGAGTTGTTGCGTCGAGCACAATTGCACCGTCACCCACACGCGGCGCAACGCTGGCGTCGGCTATGCGTCCATCAAACGGAAACAATCCTTCCGCCACCATCTCGACGAACTTGGCGAAAATTTCGGCGTAGGTAGATTCGAGTTGTCCGGATTTGCGGGCGTTGTCGGTAACCCACTCGCGCGACAGCACGGCAATGGTGGAGCCTTCGAACGACACTGGCACCACCAACATGTTTGCCGGCCCACCAATTGCTTGAACGAAGATTTCTCCTTGCGCAATTTGTCCGGATGAAAGGCATTGGTCGAGCAATATCTTTTCCGATTCGCTCGCCCACGTGTCCACGTAATCCGAGTGATAGAGCGTTTGTCCAGTTGCAGCACGCACTTGTGCGGTGATTAACCACTTCCCTTGGGAAACGGGGACGTATAACAACATGTCGGCGAAACAAAAGTCGGCCAACATGCCCCATTCCGAGACAAGTGCGGTGAGATGCTCGATGGCATCCGAGTTCAGTTCGGTGTGATCGTGGGCAAGTTCGGCAAGCGTTGGCATACGGCGCTCTTATTCTGCCCTATCGGCCACTCAGGCTTTCGCCCAGCGCCACGATGCCCTTCATATCGGTGATTTCCCCACTTACGTATTGCGCGGTAAGTACATTTGCCCCGCTCTTCGAGCAGGAATGGGAGAGTTTGTCGAGTCGGGATTGTTCGACGGCAGACGCGGCCACAACGTCCTGGGCGGCCCTCCACAGCGTGGCCAATACCCGCTCACACTGTGCGGTGCTAGGCGCCGGAAGCCCCGCTGCGGCGGCAGCCGCCTGGAGCATTTCGGGCCCAACAAGGCTTCGGTCGTTGGCCAATGCTGCGCTTGTTTGATTTGCGAGCGAAAGAGGCAACACGCGGTTTGCAATGAGCGCGGCCAGTGAAAAAGAGCGCGATTGCAGTTCTGTAAGCAAATACTCGGCCTCAAATGCGGGTGCAACTTCAAGAGTGGTGACAACTGCAAATCTGGTTTCCGTATTTCGAAGCACGCTTTCCACTTTGTTGGCGCGCTCGACGAACCCTTTTTCCATAGTGCGAAACAACGTGAAGAATTCGGTTATTGACGACAAGAACCGAGCGCCAAGAATTCGGTCGGCAACCTGAAAAAATGGTTTCGACATCAGTGAAACAACCCGTGATTGCGCAGGAGTTGTGAGTAACTGCAGCAGACGCGAATCGAAAAAGTCGCGCATTCTCTTTGGGGCGTCCAAAACGTCAAGAGCGTTTCGCGAAGGAGGGGTGTCCACAACGACCAAGTCGTATGCGCCCGACTGATACACGTCGTACAGCCTTTCCATCGCTATGTAGTCGTGACTGTGCACAAAACGTTCGGTGAGGTTGGTGTACAACGCATTCGCAAGAACACGCTGCGCAATTGCCGGGGTGGGTGCATGTCGGTGGATGAGGTCGTCCCAACTGGCCTTTGTGTCGATCATCGCGGCAAACAACTGCCCTTGTGGCACGACGCCCGCTTCGTTAAACGCCTTCGCATCAACCTGCACAACAGCATTTCCAATTGCTTGCAAACCAAGTGCGTCAGCCAGGCGGCGTGCCGGGTCTACCGTGAGCACCAACACTTTTTTGTGAAGGTGCGTTGCCGCAAGTGCGCCAAGCGCGGCCGACATCGTTGTTTTGCCAACCCCGCCGCTGCCACACACCACCAACAACTTCGACGAATCGAGCATCGACAACAGCTGCGAGGAATCCAATTGTTGCGTCACGACAGCTCCTCGGAAAGCGCTGTCGCAAGCTGCTCATTCAGCATGCGAGGGTCATGTTGATTAACTGCAACATCCGGCAACACCACCAATGGAACCGAGGGTGAACGTAAACGCTGAGCAAGAAGCGCCAGATGTGCAACTGCATGAGTCCTGCGATCGACAGCAATTTCTACAGCCCGTAGTGGCGCTGTAAGTAGCGCCTGCTGTTGGGCCGTGCATTGCTGCGAGCCGACAAAGGTTTGCAGTGCCCCGAAAAGCGGCAAGTCGCGGTCGGCGAAAATGTCGCTCGAGACACGATTGGCAACAACAGCAGCCACCGCAACGCTTGACTTAGCGCTCAAAGTGTCGAGCAGTTCGATGGTTTCAACCACGGGCATCTCTTCTGGCGTAGTCACGACAACTACGCCTGTGCGCGACGAATCGTGCAGAATTTCCTGCATCCATTTGGTTTGGTCACGGATGAGGCCAACTTGCACAATGTTGGTAAGCGTCCGAGGCGCTTCAATTTGCGCGACGATGTGCCCTGATGCTTCGGCATCCACGATGACGATGTCGTAGTTTTTTTCGCGCACTTCCCAACACAACTTGCCCACTGCCAAAATTTCTTTAACTCCCGGAGCGGCGCTGGCTACAAAATCGAACATCTTTGCAAGAGGGCCGATACTGGTGATCAGCGGGATGCGAACGAACAGGCGAATGTATTCGCGCAACGAATCTTGAGTGTTCATTGCCATTGCGAACAAGCGCGGCGAAACCTCTGTCGGCTCGAAACCCAGCTGGCTTACGCCAAGCGCATTGGCGATGGCGCCCTTTGAGTCCATCTCGCAGAGCAATGTGCGTTTCCCGCTTGCGGCGGCAGACGTGGCCAAGGCGACGGCAATACTTGTTTTTCCAACGCCACCTTTGCCAGTGACAAAGAGCAGTTGACGCGAAAGCAATTGGGCTGGCTTAGCTACCGAAACCGAGTTTGCGCGAGCCATCGGCTGCGCCAAATTCGACGTAGGCAATTTTCGCGGAAGGAATGACAATTTCGCGGCCCTTGTTGTCGACAACAGAAAGCGTTTCTGTTTTGCCGGCGAGTGCTGCCTCAACAGCGGACTTCAGTTTTGACTGCGCCTTTTCGTCGTCAATTTCAACCATTAATTCGCGCATTGCTTGGGTAACACCGATTCGAATTTCCATTGGTTGTCCTATTCGTGTGAAGAAGCCTGTTGGTAAAGACTAATTGACTTTCAGTGCAGCACTGAAAATTTTCTTTGGCTTCATTTCTTCGGCAATCTTTTTGGCGAGGGAATGAAAGATCTTGCCAATTTCGCTGTCGGGTGCCACTGCCGCGATTGGTCGGCCATCGTCGCCACCTTCACGCAAAGCACTCATCAGCGGAATCTGGGCAAGTAGTGGAAGATTCAACTCGTCTGCCAAGTTTTGGCCTCCGCCACTGCCAAACAACTCGTAGCGAACTCCGTCGTCGCCCGTGAACCACGACATGTTTTCGATAATGCCGCGAACAGGAAGGTTGACTTTGGTGGCCATTGCTGCCGAAAGTTGCGCAACTTTTTGTGCTGCTAACTGCGGAGTGGTTACCACAAGCACTTCTGCCCGCGGTAGGTACTGGCTAAGGCTTAATGCAATGTCGCCAGTTCCCGGCGGCATATCAATGAGGAGGAAATCTGGTTCATCCCAATACACGTCGGTAAGAAATTGCTCGAGCGCCTTGTGCAACATTGGCCCACGCCACACCACTGCTTGTCCTTCTGGAACGAAGTAGCCAATGCTGATGCAACGCACACCCCAAGCCTCGGGCGGCAACAACATGTTGTCGATAACGACAGGGTCGCGATCGGTTCCCAACATGCGTGGGATGGAATATCCATAGATGTCTGCGTCGACAATGCCCACCTTGTAGCCCTGCGCAGCAAGTGCCACTGCAAGGTTTGTTGTAACGCTGCTCTTGCCAACGCCGCCCTTGCCAGACGCAATCAAAATGGGGCGAGTTTTTGAACCAGGTTGAGCAAACGAAATGGTGCGGCCGCTTGCATGGCCCTGCGCAGGCTGCGAGCCGGCAGTAGATGCTGGGTCGCCATTGAGCATCTGACGAACTGCGGCGCGTTCGTCATCGTTCATCACACCAAAATTGAGAGCAACATCGGTAACACCGTCGAGTGCACGCAATGCGCTGTTGACGCGATTCTGAATTTCGGCGCGCAACGGGCAGCCGGCAATGGTAAGCACGACAGTGAGCCCAACAACGCCCTTCTTGTCGATGACGACATCGCGAACCATGCCCAAGTCCACGATGGAACGGTGCAGCTCTGGGTCTTGTACGGGACGGAGTGCGTCGATGAGTTGATCTGTTGATGGGCTTGACATGGGGGCTCCAATAATTTCCACTATGGCCATAGGTACAATACCTGTATGCCGGGTAAATCTGCCAACCTCACCTCCGGTTCATTCACCGCCACCGTGTCCGCCATCACATCGGCATTCGGCGATCCAACTCGTCGTGCCATGTATTTATTTGCGCGCGAATCCGATCAGGGTGTCACCACCGCGCAAGTGGCAGAAAAGTTCGATGTGCATCCAAACGTTGCACGGCATCACCTCGACAAATTGGCTGCAGGCGGCTATCTCGAAGTTGCAGTAGAGCGCCACGAAGGTGGCGGCGCAGGAAGGCCCTCGAAGCACTACAGGGCTGTTGGCGATGCAAGCCTTCAGTTTCCAGTTCGCAGCGACGACTTGGTGCTTTCACTTCTGGGTAAAACACTTGCACTCTTACCTGCAGAGCAAGCGCAACAGATGGCCGAGGAAGTTGGCCAACAATACGGTCGCGCAATGGCAGTTGGTTTGCAAGGTGAAGATGTTGCCGCTGGCCACAAGTCGTTGCGCTCTGCGCTACAAACCGTTGCCGATGCACTCACTGCACATGGTTTTGCAGCCCACACCGATCAACGCAATAACCAACTTCGCATTGTCAACAATCACTGCCCTTTCGGCGACATCGCCATTGAGCACCCAGTGATTTGTGCGGTCGATCGTGGAATGGTCAAAGGCATGCTCACCGCGATTTACGGCGAGACAAGCCCAGAGACTTCTGCCTCGTTGCCGCAAGGCGACACCTTCTGCGCAACAACTGTGTAGCGCAAGTTTTCTTTAGTCGCCCCAGAACCGCTGTTCTAAAAACGGATCGCCATACATGTGATAACCGTTTTGTTCCCAGAAACCGGGAGCATCAGTCGCGCGTAGCTCTAGCCCGCGTAGCCACTTCGGTGATTTCCAAAAGTACAAGTGCGGAACAAGCAAGCGCACTGGCCCACCATGAATGGGTTCGATATCAAGTCCGTCATATTGATAGACAACCAGCGACTCATCACGCATCACGTCGGCAAGAGGAAGGTTTGCCGTGTATCCGTACTCTGCATGCCCCATGACGTAACCAGCATCGGGCTGAACCCCAGCGCGCTCGAAAAGGTCGCGCACTTTGACACCTTTCCAAACTGTGTCGAATTTGGACCACTTGGTGACGCAGTGAATGTCGGTTGTCAATGTCACGGATGGCATCGCGCACAATTCTTCAAAGTTGATGGTGAACGGTTGGTGAACGAGTCCGGAAATTGTTAGGTCCCACTCACCTGGTTTGTATGTGGGCACGTCTCCTACATGCAAGACAGGGAAACGTTCGGTGAGATATTGACCTGAGGGAAGACGATTGCTGTCAATTCCCTTGTTCACCAGTTGTTCACGATTGCGATCGAAGAATCCCATGTCACGCTCCTTTGCTCTCATTGTGCCTCATTTATTCATTACATTGAATACTCGTGCCGCTCTTTCTTGTCCGACATGCCAAAGCAGGCAAACGTAGCGAGTGGAAAGAGGACGACTCCACTCGCCCACTTGACGAAAAAGGGTGGGCTCAGGCCAACGCAATTGGTGTTCGCATCGCCGCTTTATCTCCTACATCTTTAGTTTCCAGTCCATTCCTGCGATGCAGTCAGACACTCGAGCCACTCGCCACTCTCACTGGTCTTACCGTGCGCACCGATCAGCACCTTGCCGAAGGTACCGACTTTTTGCAATGCGTCGAGTGGCTTTCAGCGTTGTCCGAAGGAACTGTTGCTTGCAGTCATGGAGATGTCATACCTCCGGTTATCGAAGCACTCGAGCGCCGAGGTATGCAGATTGAAGGCATGCGTGACTCGCGCAAGGCATCAGTGTGGGTACTAGAACGCGAAGGCGATGCGTTTGTTCGCGGCACCGTTTGGGCTCCGCCGAAAATCGACTGAGTTATTCGCCGAGAGCGGCAGCAACTTCGGAACGGATTGAGTCGACGAAACCCTGCACCTCTGCCGGCGGGTTCATCGAAGCACAAATATCAAGTTCCTCTTTCGCGCCAAGCGCGTCACCTGCAAGGCGGAACCGAACGATTCCGAGAAAGCAATGCGCATCCGGATAATCCGGCTCTACTTCAATTGCATGGCCGAGGCCTTGCGTTGCAGCGGCAAGCGCCATCAGTTTCACTTCTTCAGTGGCCTCGCGCGCAACAAGCGCGATAAGCCACGATCGATAGGTAAGCGCTTCAACGTGATCTGGATTGAGCTTGAGGATTTCGGAATACGTTTCGATGGCGGCCGCTGGGTCGCTGAAATTGATTGCGCGGGCTTGCGCAAGCAAAGTTGCGGTGCTGTCCTCGATGCCGCCACTACTGCTCTGCCCCGGCAAGCGCTGCCCCGACTGCGCAGCCACCAACCAACCAGCACCCACGGCAAGAACAAGTACTCCAACAACTACAGCAATTCGTTGGGTGAGCGGCCGAGATTGACGGCGTGGAAGTAGCGCCTCGCCTCGTGAAATGAGTTTGATTACTTCTGCCGCACGTTGCGTGTAACCGTTGTGAAGCGCTGCGTAGTCGAGATCGTCGATATCGCCAGCCTCGCGCTCGCGCTCCAGATCGCGCAGCGAACTCAGCAAGAACGATCGCTCCTCTTCCAGCCTCGCCAATTCGTCCGGGTTCATGATCGATCGTCTTGATTGTTCAATGCATCGGCAACAAGCCGCGCATCTTCCTGCGAAATTTCGTCACCAGAAACTGTGCGCCAACGGCGGAATGAAAATGCCAATGCTGCAACTGCACATACCAACGCCACAACGGGCAGTGCCCACACCAACACTTCAAGGCCGGTAGATCGCGGCACCAGTAGCACTTGGCCGCCAAACCGTTGCTCGATGTAACCAATAATTTCATCGTTGGTGCGAACGGATGCTGCTACCTGACGGGCTACTTCGGATCGAATCGCCTCGGCCGATGGCGCGCGCGAGACGTACACGCTCTCGCCCTGGCAGGTAGGGCACGCTAAATGCTTGGTGATGAGATCGATGCGATCTTGTTGGGTGAGTGGCCCGGTGTCGCGCATGCCTCCAACAAGCAACAAGCCAGTTGCAATAAGCAACATGACAAGCCACGACCAGCGGCTTTTTACGTTAAATGTGGCGTTCATGAACCGAACTGTTCTTTCAGTAAGTTCAATTGCTCGGTAAGCAATGTTTCGGTTAATTGCCCAGCAATTCGCAATCGAACATAACCATTCGGGTCGATCACCCAAGTTTCAGGAACTTTTGCTACGCCAAACGCAACTGAAATTGCAGCGTCGCTGTCACGAACCTTTGTCCAGTCACCGCCATTTGTTTCAAAAAAGTTTTGCACCGCTCCGTCACTGTCATCGTTAATGATGGTGTATAGCTCGGCGGGGTTTGCCGACTTCGCTTCCGCTTCGGCAAATGCGACTAAGTCGGGATGCTCGTTGACGCACGGAACACACGTGGAGTTAAAAAAATTGAAAATGACCCAAGAACCTTTGCGTCGCGCAAGCTCAAACGTCTTGTCTTCAAGCGTTGTGCTCACAACTGCGGGTGCCGGATTGCCTAACAAGGGAGATTCTGCATTGTCGCTGGGGTTCGGGTCGGCCGTTACCAAAACGATGAGCAGCGCGAACAGCACCATGCCAACGATCGTTGCCACAAACGGCGCTACGCGACGCTGCCGCGGTTGAGTGGCGGTCATCTTGAAACCTCATGCGAATCGATGAGTGCCGACGTCGGGTCGGTTGGCTTTCGTCGCTTGCCGGGAAATGCTGCAAGCACTGTGCCAACAGCCATCAAGCCCGATCCAATCCATAGCCACAAGATGAGCGGCTTGATAAATACCTTGATGCGTGCCTCGTTGGAATCTTGACGAACCGGTGGTTCCAGAGTCAAGTAAATGTCGGAACCGAAACCAGTCCGAACGGATGGCGTTCCCACGTTCATTCCAATTTTTGTGAACTTCGTAATTGCTGGTGCATACGGTTTTCCGCCATCGACACTGACAAGGGCTTTCACGCTGATGTCGCGATCGGTAGTGATCTGAACAACATCAATTAACTCGAATGTGTGGCCGCTGAACGTTGCGGGCTTGCCAACCACCAGCGACAACTCTTGGCTGTGCGTGAAACTATTGGACGCCGCGAGTGCGACTGAGATCATGATCACACCGACATGCACGACCATTCCGCCATTGGCACGGCCAACGAGACCACGCCAACCTTGGCGCCGTGTTGCCAGCACCACCTGACGAAGTGCCGAACCTGTTGCAAAGCCACCCAGACCAAAAGCAAGCAATGGCGCAAAGCCAGTAGCGCCCACAAACACACTCAATGCGAGTGCGCCAATGCCACACCACGCCGGCCAAAACAATCGTTGCGACAACAACTCGCCCGATGCTTTGCGCCATGGCAGCACGGGAGCAATTGCCATCAGTGTGAGCATTGCGATTCCGATGGGAATCACTAATTGATCAAAGAATGGCTCGCCAACAACAATCGTTCGAGACTGCAGCGCCTCGACAACAAGCGGAAAGACTGTGCCCAGTAAAACTACAAAGGCAAAAACCGCGAAGAGCACGTTGTTGGCAAGGAATGCACCTTCGCGCGAAAGCGCCGAGTCGATACTGCCTGGCGAATGCAATCGATCGCCGCGCCAACCAATAAGGCCGACCGAAACAACAACGATGATCGCAAAAAATGAAAGCAACCACGGCCCAATTGCACTCTCGCTAAACGCATGAACGCTGTTGAGTACGCCCGACCGAGTGAGAAACGTGCCGAGGATGGTGAGACTAAATGTGGATACCAACAACGACAGGTTCCACACTCGAAGCATTCCTCGGCGTTCTTGCACGAGCACCGAGTGGATGTATGCCGTTGCAGTGATCCACGGCAGGAGCGACGCATTTTCAACTGGGTCCCACGCCCACACACCGCTCCAGCCAAGCACCTCGTAACTCCACCATCCACCAAGAATGATGCCGATGGTGAGAAACCCCCAGGCAAACAGTGTCCAACGACGTGTTGCAAGCAACCATCCTTCGCCAACCCTTCCCGTAACCAGAGCAGCGATTGCAAATGCGAAGGGAACTGTCATGCCTACATAACCCAAATACAACATCGGCGGATGGAACATGACGAGCAGGTGATTTTGCAGAAGTGGGTTCGGGCCGGGGCCGTCGACGACACCGGCAGCGCCTACAACAAATGGGTTTGCTGGGCCGAAGGAAAGCAAGAAGAAAAATAGAGAAACGATGAACATCACGCCCATCGCCCAATTAGTCAGCACGTCGTCCATTTTTTTTCGCAGCCAGAAACTGACCGCAACGGTGTAGCCCGCAAGGATGAGCACCCACATCAAGAGCGAACCTTCGAGAGCGCTCCACACGGCGGCGAAGTTGTACAAAGCAGGTGTTGCGGTGCTACCAACTTTTTGCACATAAGCAAGCGAAAAGTCGCGTGTGATCATTGCGTACTCCATGGATGCAAATGCACCAACAGCAGCAACGGCGTTAAGTATCGCGAAGCGTGAAATCAGTTTGGTAACGGCGGCCTCGCGCGTGCGTGCACTTGAGATAGCTGCAATTGCACCGAATAGCGACCCGACGATGCCAACTAGCAGCAGCGCCCGACCGACGGTTCCAGCTACCCCGCTATCGGCGAACACGCTTGGCTTTCGGCATCATCAATACGTTGCGCGTTATCGGCAACGTACTCATTGGAATGCTTTACCTCGATGCGATTTGCTTCAAACACCTTGCCCGTGAGACGGCCATGCACAACAACTGGAATGCACTCTTGAAAAATACCGCCAGGATCGCCTGCGTATGTAACGGCCAATTCTTTGTTGTTGTAAATCATGATGAAGTTGGTAGTTCCGCTGTCTGCGGCAAGCGAACCCTCTTCAACCGTGCCCTGCACCCTGATGCGGCGGTCTGCCTCGCAACCTTCGCGCACCCCTATTTCGTCAACGTTGCAGTAGTAGTCGATTGCAGATGTGAGGAACCGACTGACAATCACTCCACCGCCAACAACGATAAGTACCAAGACAGCTACATAACCCCACTTGGTTTTTCGCTTGCGCGGTGCGAGCGGTGCATTGTCGGCAGAAGTTCGTGGCGTTAAGTCCAAGGCTTGTCCTTGTCGGGCACCTGACGCGACAATCTTCGTCCTTGCGTCAACGTAAATGCAACGAGGCCAATGATTGAACCGAACGTAACGACGTACACGAGCGAAATGAAGCCGACATCTTTCATGATTGACTTCCTTCCGCAATGCGTTCATTCAGCGCCGAGTCCAGTTGCGTTGCAAGCAAAATGTCGCGCATTGCCATCACGCGTTGCCGGTGAGAAACGAGCCAAGCAAACGTGCACGTGAAACCGATGACACCGACGAACAGCGTTGTCAGCATCAAGCCATCCATCTTGATATCGCCATCGGTGCTCAACACGCTGGCTCGTTGATGCAACGACCGCCACATCACCACACTGAAATGAACAAGTGGAATTTCGAGAACAGCGAGCATTGCGACAACTGCAGACCTGCGCGCGCGTTGCTGCGGCGAACCGCCAAGGCCGCGCACCGCCATGTATCCAAGATAAGTGACAAAGAGAAATGCTGTTGTTGTCAGGCGTGGGTCCCACTCCCAAAAAGTTCCCCAAGTAAGCCGGCCCCAGAGGCTTCCGCTGATCAGCGTGATTGCCATAAACATGAGACCCACCTCGGCTGATGCACCAGCGACGCGGTCGAAGCCAAGCGAATGCTTCTTGCCGAACATAAACATTGCCGACGCAACTCCCGTGACGATGAATGCCAAGTACGCCACCCATGCAGTGGGTACATGCACATACATAATTCGCACGCTCTCACCCTGATTGAGATCGGCAGGAGTAAAGAACAAGCCGCCGACTACCACCCAAGTCATGCACACAATCGCAAGCAGGCCAAACAAACGTGTACTTGGTGTTCCTACGCTTCGGACTGCGGTGCTGTTCATGACTGTCTAATCATTCCTCGATGAGGGCGCCAAAGGAAAGCAGGCCTCCAATGCCGAAGAGCGCGGCAAAAACTGCCAGCACTCCGACCCATGGCCAACCATCCGCAAGCACTGCTCCTCCACTTAAAAATGCCGATTCCGTTGCGCGGGTTGCGCTCAGAACTACTGGCGCAACAACCGGCAACAAAAGCAGTGGAAGCAATGTTTCCCTGCCACGAGCACCAGCGGTTAAGCCACCATAAAGAGTACCCACGAAGGCCAAACCAGCCGTTGCGCAAAGCACGCAAGTGACCAACAGCACTAGGCCCGCTAATGAAAGTTGCACTTGATACAGCACAACGGCAAGGACAAACAGCAGCATCTCGAGCGTGATCAACTGCACAAACAATGCGGCCGACTTACCAAGAAAAATCCCTTGCGAGTCGACACCTGCGACACGAAGTGCGTCCAGGGCGCCGTCGCTCGTTTCAATCGCATACGAGCGCTGCACAACAATAAACAGACTGAACAACGTTGCCAACCACACCAAACCGCCAGCTACCCGTTGCAATACGTCGTCGTTGTCCAATGCAAACGCAAACATCACCATCACGAGCCCGGCAAACGGAAGTACCTGTTGAACAACAATATGGCTGCGCATTTCAATGCGTAAGTCTTTCGCGGCAACCACTCGTGCTACGCGAGCAATATTAGGTGAAGTACTCATGAACGTTCCTGCACACGTCCAGCAACCACTGCAACGTTTCGTGTTGCTAAATGTTGTGCGCGCTCAACTTCGTGCGAAGCGACAACAATTGTTGCTCCAAGTTGTGAAGCCTCTCGCAAGATTGCATCAATTTCATCTCGGCCCTTCGCATCGAGCCCTGCATGTGGTTCATCCAGCAACCACAATTCAGCCCTTCGCACAATGAGGCAGGCCAAAGCGCAACGGCGTTTCTGGCCTGCCGACAAATTGCCAACCGAGCGGCTTGCAAGCGAACCGTCAATACCCATTCGCGACATTGCGGCATCAATCTCGCTTTGCAATGCACCAACCATGCTTGCCCAAAACGAAATGTTGTCGGCGATGCTGAGATCGGCGTACAAGCCGTTGTTGTGACCGAGCAAGCCAACACGTGAACGAATTCGTTCACGCTCATTTTGCACGTTGCAGCCCAAAACAAAAGCAGTTCCGCGTTCAACTGGTAGCAGACCGGCACAGAGGCGAAGAAGTGTGGATTTGCCCGCACCGTTTGGCCCTTGCAACAAAACAATCTCGCCCTTTTCCACGGACAAGCTGGCCCCGGCAAGCGCGGGGTAACCGTTGTAGACGGCCACAACATCGCGAAGGTCGATGATCGAAGTACTGAGCGCATCCATTTTGATGTCAGTTTCCAGTAAAGCGAGGTGGACGCTTTTCTAAAAACGCTTCCCGCCCTTCACGTGCGTCATCGCTTGCTACTGCGCGATCGCGCGCCTGAGCAACAAGCGCATCAAGTTCGGGCTCCCCTGCAGAAGATTCGAGGGCCATCTTGTGTCCCGCAATGGTGAGTGGTGCAAGTTGCGAAATTTCATTGGCCCATTCGACGGCATCACCAAGCTGCCCGATGCGATGCACTGCACCAATGGCGAACAACTCTTTTGCCGTATACGTCTTTGCTGCGAGCAACATTGCTCGCGCAACGGGCCAAGACATCTCTCGAGTAAATCGCTCGATCGTCCAGTGATTCACCACAAGGCCCAGTTTTGCCGCAGGAATGCCAACAATGCTGTCGGGCGTAGCAACTCGCAAATCGCACACTGCGGCAAGTTGCGCACCAGCCCCAAGTGCAGGGCCGTCAATGGAAGCGAGCGTGACACACGACAACTTTGTGAAGCCTCGCAACACCTCGTTCAGTTGGGAATGAAAATCTTCCTCGCGAACACCAGCAAGATCGGCACCAGCACAGAATGCGGGCGGTGCACCTGTTAGCACCAATGCACGAATGCGGCGTTGCTCGGCGTCTTTTTGAATCTGGCGAAGTTCGATCAGCGTTTGTAGGTCAACGGCATTGCGCTTTGCGGGGCGGTCGAGCGTGACGACGGCGGTCAAGTCCGACCACTCAACCTTGACTGCGTCTACCATGGGTTTGAGGTTATGACTTCTTCGCCCCAACCAATTGATCCGACCTCGCCAGACCCCGTGCGCCAGCGCCGAAAGCGCATTGCATTGTGGACTTCTGTGGCCAGCAGATTGGGCTACTCGTGTTTCGGGGCGTCCATCATTGCGGTTGCCGCAGGGCTGTTGGGCTCGTTCACTCCGCTCATTGGGCGCATCGCAACAGGCGGGCTCATTGTTGGATCCATCCTGCTTGCGCCTGCAATCGTGCTCGGTTACGCAATCAAAGCAGCGGAAAAAGAAGACAGGCTGAACGGCGTTTGATTTTTGTGGCAGACAGGTACGGTATTTGCTGATGTCTACTCGGTTGCCCGCCATTGAGCGAAAAGAACAACTACTTGATCTGGCGTTGCAAGTATTTGCAACCAAGGGCTACCACGAAACATCGATGACCGACATTGCCGAATTGGCAGGCGTCACCAAGCCCGTGGTCTATCAACACTTCGAATCGAAGCGAGCGTTGTTTCTGGCGATCATCGACAACGTAGGAAAAAAGATGATCAGCGAGATAACGCAAGCCACAAGCCAAGCGCCTGATGGTAAATCGAAAGCCGAACAAGGAACTATTGCCTTCTTCCGCTGGGTAGCAAACGACTCCAATTCATTTAAGTTTTTGTACGACAGCGGAACACGTAACGACCCAGAGTTTGCGGAAGCAGTGAAGCAAGTAACGAAAAGTAGTGCCGACGCAATTGCTCCGCTGATCGCTATCGAACTTGACGCCACTCACTTACGCACGCTTGCGCATGGAGTTGTCGGCGCATCAGAGGGTGTCGCACGGCACCTGCTTGCCACTAATCCCTCGTTTAACCCTGACGTAGTAGGCAAACAGGTTGCCGATTTGTTGTGGGCTGGTCTGCGCGGAGTAGGTACCGATTAAGCCTTAGGCATAAGAGGAGTAGCCTTACTTGTATGGCAAACCCCGGCGAACACCACCCAGCGTTCGAGGAATATTGCGAATGCATTTTTGAATTGCACGAAGACAATCTTGATGTCATTCAGGCACGCGTTGCCGATCGGCTGAGCGTCTCTCGCCCGTCGGTGTCGGAAATGATCAAGCGGATGGAAGCCGAAGGTTTGATTCGTCTGCGTGGCACAAAGATCGTGCTGACCGATGAGGGCAACGTTCTTGCAACGAAAGTTGTACGGCGCCACCGCATTGCCGAGCGTTTCCTCACCGACATCCTTGGGCTTTCGTGGGCCACTGCCCACCATGAGGCCGGCAAGTGGGAACACGTACTCAGCGCAGAAGTTGAAGCTGCAATGAACCGCGTACTAAACAACCCAACCACCTGCCCGCACGGAAATTCCATTCCTGGCTCGGCCCACCGAGACGTGCACATGACGTCGCTCGCCGATATCCAAATCGGTCTCCCCTACACCGTTGGTCGAATTACTGAAGAACTTGAACACACCAGCGGCGTCCTCGAGTTTCTGGAAAGCGTCAACCTTGTTGTAGGCACAACCGCAACTGTCACTGCGCGTGGCGAAGACGGAAAAATCACGGTGCGCATTAACGACGATGAAGTCACGATCGATTCGTTCATCGGCAATCGCGTTCTCGTCAACGCCTGATCACGCCATGAAAAAGCCTTTGGTTCTCTCAATATTGGCAATGGCCGTATTGCTCCCGGGATGCGCAACCACCATTATCGACACTGCGCCAACAACCACAGCGGTTGCGCCGACCACAACAATCCCCTCCGGCACCAACGAACAGTTGTTGGAACAAATGCGCCTGACGATCGGCGATATTTCGACTGCCATGAGCGCGAGCGACAAAGCCAAAGCAAAATCACGATTGGCCGACTTGCAACTTGCATGGGACGTTTTGCAGCCACAAATTGCCGACAAAGGCGAACAGCTAACGCAAGATTTACAGCGTTTGATTGACTTGGCGGATAGCGCAGTGACACGCAATCGCCCCGCCGACGCGGACAAGGCGCTTCGATTTCTGCAAATCGTTATCGAATCGTTGGCGTAACGGCAAAAACTATTGAGCAAGCATCGCCGCGGGCAACGGCAGATGATGCACAATCGTTAAGCGTTGTGTCGATCGAGTGAGCGCAACATACAACGCCCGCAAGCCATGCGTTTGCGCCGCAACTATGACTGCAGGTTCGACAACCAAAACACCGTCTAGCTCCAGGCCCTTTACAACGCTTACAGGAACCACCGTCAATCGGCTGTCGAGTGCTGTGGTGTTTGCGCGACCGTGCTTCACATTGGCAGCCGTCAATGCGGCGCAAACGTCGTCGGTCATCTCATCGGGGCAAACCACGGCTACGTTTCCTTCGCCAACATTGGTGAGCAACACCTGCGCTTGCGAAACAACATCGTTGAACAGTGCTGCAGCGGTTGCAGACTGCACAATGTCTGGCCCAAATTCTCCTTCGCGAACAGACTGCGGTGCACGCAACGACGGGGCGGCAACTGCCATAACCCTGTCGGCGATTTCCATAATTTGTGCGGGAATGCGATAACCAACAGAGAGCCCAATCACTTGCGGCTCCTTCTTGTTTGGCAAATACTGCAACAAGTCCGACCAATCGTTCGGTGCAAACGCACCCGTGGCCTGGGCCAAGTCGCCAACAACGGTCATTGCACCGCCAAGAGAACGGCGCGTAGCCATTCGCAACTGCATCGGTGTGAGGTCTTGCACTTCGTCGATGATGATGTGCCCGTATAAACGCACTTCGTCGGTCTCATCGATGCGGCCATTTCTGCGTGGACGCGGCCCAATGACGGCCAGCACTTCATCGAGCAGCGCGGCATCGCTGTCTGCCCACTGCACATCGGCATATGTTTCGCTGCGCGCGCGGAACAACGACGCGCATTCCTCGTCGGTCAATAGTTGAGTGCCGGCAGAGCGAACCAACGCCTTCGAGCCAAATAGATCGTGCAACAACTCGGCAGGTGTCAGTACGGGCCACATGCGATTGAGAGCAGCCCGGAACTCGGTGATGTCGCGCAGCGAGTCGCGCAGAGCTTCGATGTTTGGGTCTTCGTCGCGTCCCGTGGCTGCAAGTGCGGTAACCATTTCGGTTTCCACCCAGCGGTGCGCAGCGTTGTGCCGGCGATACCTTCGGCGAGCCTCGCGAATAATTCGTGCAGACTCCTTTTGGCGAAGGCGCAGAAAGCCGGCACCAAACGGAATGACCAGATCTTCTCGCAGCGGTCGTTCGCGGTCGCGCACGGCCTGCGATACAAAATCAACCATCCGCACATCACCTTTAACGCGCTTCGCTAATTCGGTTTCGGCCAAACCAAATCGATGCCCTTGCACAAGATCGGCAAGCACCACTTGTTCGACTCCCGCCTCGCCCAAGGACGGCAACACCTGCTCGATGTAGCGAAGGAAAACACGATTGGGCCCAATGACCAAGACGCCCTGATCCTCGAGGGGGAATCGATACGTATATAGAAGGTATGCGGCACGATGAAGCGCAACCACCGTTTTCCCTGTGCCAGGGCCACCCTGAACGACCAGTACCCCACTTTGTGGGGCGCGAATAATCTGATCCTGCTCGGACTGAATGGTTGCCACGATGTCGCCAAGTTGCCCGGTGCGGCCGCGAGCAAGTGCCGTAAGCAAGGTGCTGTAACCGCGCAACCCAGTTGCGGCTTGTTGCACACTGGTGAGCGGTTCGCCACCCAAACCCTCGTCATGCCCAACGCCTAAGTGGCCCGCGCCAAACAATTCGTCTTCAATGCCCAACAACTGTTGCCCCTGAACGGCAAAGTGTCGGCGTCGCGCAAGGCCCATTGGCTCGCGACCGGTTGCTCGGTAAAACGGTTCGGCTACCGGGGCGCGCCAGTCGACAACAACGGGCTCTCGCGAAACATCGGCAACGGCCAAACGGCCGATATGAAAGCTTTCGATCTCATCCGTGTCGTCCACTTGTCGATCGATTCGTCCAAAGACGAGTGCTGCATCGCCCAAATCCAGATGGGTGAGGCGCTGCAACAATTGTTCGTCGAACAAGTTGCGCTCGTAACGTGCCTGGAAAGTGCCGCCCGTGCTGGCCTCATTGAGATCGCGAATGCGCCAGGCATCGGTTTTGCTCTTTTCGAGGCACGCGTAGGCATGGTCGATATGGGCCTGTTCGGCAGCGAGGTCGGGGTGGTTCTGGCTCATTTTGGGGTCTAGCAATCCTACCGTCAGTTTTTTTGCGCTCGATAGGGCTCTATTTATCCGTTGCTGTCAGGATCCCAATACAAGAACTGGTGAATCTCGCTATCGGCGGAGGCAGATATGTCCAGCAAATATTTATGGTCTGTGTTGCTTGCGCTGTTGGTGTGCGCCTGTTCCTCAACACCCAATGAACTAGTTGTTTTCCAACCGCCACCTGCACCCACCACTTCCGTGGTTGTGCCCGACACCGTGGTCAATGCAGTTGATGCCCAACCCGTTGCATCGGAGCCGCCCGACATAGCGACACTTCGTTCCGATTTTGTTCGGGTGCTCACACTTCGCAAGCAATGCGGCCGACAACCGGACAAGTGCGTCATCGGCAGTTTTGCAGTTCCTGGCAGCGCGCTCTATGCGGGAACCACCAAATTGATGCTTGAGCGAACGGCGGGCAATATTCGCTCCCGCGCCGGAGCCGGCACATACAGATTTCGAATAGAAAGTTTGCAGATAAACGACACTTCGCACGCGCTCGTGCACACATGTTCCTATGACTCGGTGGTGTTGTTCGATTCTGGTCAGCTCAACAGCACTGCCGATGACATCGTGTTCAACAATCACACGGCATCCAACCGCACAGCGTGGTCTCTCGAGATGCACGCAGGGCATTGGAAATGGGTAAGCGGCGAAGTTCTCGAATCATTTTTTGGAGGCGACATATGCGGTTTCTAATGAGCACCAAGCGTTACGGCGTTGTTATTGGCGTAAGCCTCACAGCGCTCTTGATATCAAACGTTGCATCGGCAACCGACAACGAAAGCGTCAGCTTGGACGCGGGGTCGCGCGGAGATCAGATCATGGCGGGCGTGCAGTTTGGTGCACCGCCAGGTGTGCGCGGTGATGCCAAAGATGATTGCGAGTGGTCGGTTTCAATCCCCCGCGACGCGAAGCTTGGCGAGGGTTCGGAAGTTACAAAAACTGTTGGCTCTATCACCTATCGGTTGTACGACTACTCGTGCACGGTGCCCGTTGCATCGACAACATTCCACTGGATTCCCGAAGTGTCCACCACGCAACTGGGCAGGCAAGCAGCATCGGTTGTTTACGACAATGTCCCCGCTCCTTGGGGAAACTTCGCACCTCCCGCGCGCCGCGGCGTTGTCAACCTCGACATGTGGCTGTGGGTGAACCCGTTGTTATGGATCCCCATCAGCGTTACTGCCGGCATCCCCACCCCCGCGGGCTACATCGCTGTCACCACCACTGCAACACCGAAGAAAATCATGTTCGACCCGGGCGACGGCAAACTGGGCACAGGCCCCGTCGAATGCGACGGCCCAGGATTGGTGTGGCTGTCGCAATTTGGCGACTACCTGCCTTCAACATGCATGTACAAATACACGCACGCGTCTTCAATGCATCCAAGTGGTCTGTTTCCTGCAACATTTTCAGTGCAATGGCACATCACATGGAAATCCAATGTCGGCGCACATGGCACCATCGGCGATCTCACATTGGATTCATCGCACCAAATGCTGATTCGTGAAGTGCAGGCGCTCGTCAGCCGTTAGGAACAGCAATTGCGGCAACGCGAGCATCCAACACGCGAACAAGATCGCTTGGCGAAAGTTCAAGGTCAAGACCACGCTTGCCACCGCTCACAAACATGGTCGTCAACAATTCCGCAGACTGATCAACAACAGTTGTAAGTTTTTTTCTCTGTCCAAACGGGCTGATTCCACCAACGACGTAACCAGTAATCCGCTGCGCCACCTGTGCGGCCGCCATCTCGCAGCGCTTTGCACCAATGGCCTCGGCCAGCGCTTTGAGTGAGACTTGCGTGTTGACAGGAACGATTGCAACAACGTGCGCAACCCCAGATAGCTGTGGCTCAACGCTTGCGAGCAGAGTCTTAAAAACTCGCGATTCCTCAACGCCAAGGGCTGCGGCGGCGGCCCTTCCATAACCCACATCGTTTCCCTCGACGGATGTTTGATCAAAGGAGTGGACGACAAACGAAACGCCGCGCTGCTCGAGTGTGACGAGTGCCGGTGTGGCCGCTTTCATCAGGCAAAATTACCCCGAAACCCCAACTCTGGGGGTTTCCGAGTAGCAAGCGAGGCTCCGTGCTGACACACTGAACGAGCACCTCCTCGGGGTGCGACACCGAAGCAAAGGAAACCCATGCCCGTCAGCAATTCCCGCGACACCATTTTGATTGAACGTCGTTACGCCGCCGTTTTTGGCACCATAACCGACGAATCAATCGTGGCACTCGCTGGCGGAGTTGAAGAGAAGCTGCGCGATGCGCTGGCAAAAGTGCTTGCCTTGCCGGCCGGCGCATTCGCCGAAAGCGCAACACTTGCGCAAAAAGTTCGCGAATCAATGAAGAGCCGCAAGGCCTACCTCGACACAGGCGTGCTCTTTGGTGAAGCCGCCACCGATAAGGCAATCGATTTGTTGGGCGACAAGTCCGACGACCCAAGCCTCGAAGATCTCCAAACAGTCATTCCGTCGCTGATCGAACTGTATGGTTTAGACGCAGTGCGCCTAATGGCCGTGCAATACTCAACTTCTCTTGGCGGTTTCCGCAAGTTGGTTTCAACCGACTCGCGATTCGCCATTCCTGCTACGCAGGCAACCACTTCTGCAACATCGTCCTCGCAAACATCGAGTGTCGATGCGGCCGCGCAAGAAGCTAAGCGCAAACAACGCGCAGAGCGCAAGCAAAAAGATAAAGAAGCCCGCTCCAAAGCCGATCTACAGCGCCGCGCAGCGCGAGGTCGCATCTAGCTACTCGAGGTTTACAACATGACACTCCGTCTCGCAACAGTGCGCAATCGCGCGCACTTTGTAATTGGTGATAATTCAGATCCACGCATCGTCGACGTTGCAAAGGTAAGCAACAACGCACTTCCATCCGACCCGATGGAATGCCTTGCGCGATGGTCGGAACTGCAAGCATTCGCACAGACGCTCGATACATCAAGCGCTGTTGCTGTAACGCTCGAAGAACTGGATTGCCCGGTTCCTCGCCCACGACAAATGTTTGCCATTGGCCTGAACTACAAAAAGCATGCCGCCGAAATGGGAAGCCCGCTGCCTCCCCTGCCGCTGGTGTTCAGCAAGTTTCAAAGCTCGTTGAATTCACCCGCAGGCGATGTGACAGTGGTTGGCGAAACGGTGGACTACGAGTCGGAACTGGTGATCATTGTCGGCAAAGGCGGCCGCGACATTGTCGAGGCAAACGCATGGCAACATATCGCTGGTCTCTGTGTCGGCCAAGACGTTTCCGACCGCGGGCTGCAGTACATGGGTAGCCCTGCGCAGTTCAACATGGGCAAGAGCCGTCGTGGGTTTTCACCGATTGGGCCGTGGGTCACCGACATGACCAACAACCCCAATCGCGACAACTTGCATTTGGGTTGCACCGTCAATGGCGAAAAGCGCCAAGACACGCAAACCAACGACATGATCTTCAGCATTGCGCATATCGTTTCGTATCTCTCGACAGTTGTCGAACTCTTCCCCGGCGACGTGATCTACACCGGCTCACCTTTTGGCGTGGGGCACGGCCACAAACCACCTCGCTACATGAAGCCGGGCGACGTCGTTGAAACGACCCTTGAGGGCGTTGGAACTATTCGCAATCGTTTCGTCTGATTCGAGCGGCGCCTAGAGCCGATTAGATTCTCTGAATATGGCCGATCAACAAAAAACCGTCATCACGGGTGCAACCCTGGTGGACGGCACGGGCACGCCTTCACGCCTTGCCGACGTTGCATTTGAAAACGGCATCATTACCGAAGTGGGCGAACCTGGCACCATTTCTACTGCTCACGCACATCAACATGTGCGCGCGGATGGCCTGTTGCTCACACCCGGGTGGGTAGACGTGCATACGCACTACGACGCGCAAGCAACATGGGACCCATGGCTTACTCCCAGCAGCTGGCACGGCGTAACAACGGCCGTGATGGGCAACTGCGGTGTTGGCTTTGCACCCGCCAACCCCGATCGCCACCAATGGTTAATCGACCTCATGGAAGGCGTTGAAGATATTCCTGGCTCTGCAATGGTCGAGGGAATTACGTGGGAGTGGACTTCATTCCCCGAATACTTGGACGCACTAGAGCGAAGCCCTCACGTCATCGACTTCGGAACCCAGATTGCACACGGTGCATTGCGAGCGTTCGTTATGGGCGACCGCGGTGCGAACAACGAGGACGCAACCGCCGACGATATTGCTCAGATGAGCATGCTCACCGAACAGGCCCTGCGCGCGGGCGCACTTGGTTTTTCCACTTCGCGCACTTCGCTTCACCGAAGCAAACACGGCGAGTTGGTGCCAGGCACTTCTGCGCAGCCAGACGAACTATTTGGCATTGCCGACGCAATGCGGCGCGTGGGGCACGGCATCTTCCAATTTTCCCCAGAACATTCCCGCGTGCCAGTAGACGAATGGCCGTGGATGCAAGAGCTTGCTCGACGATCTGGCGCAACAGTCAGTGTCAATGTCAACCAATTGGATGATGGCAGCGAAGTGTGGAGGAAAACTCTTGCGTTGTTAACAAAAGCGCACGAGTCTGGTGAAAAAATAGTTGCGCAAACCGCCGGGCGTTCTATCGGCGTCTTGATGTGCCTCGAGGGCAGCGTGCATCCGTTGCTCGCCCACCCCGCGTATCACGAAGTTGCACATCTCCCGTTTGCTCAACGCGTTGCCGCGCTCAACGAGCCCACACGGCGTGCACGCTTTATTACTGAAGTGCCTGACGACAACTTTTACAAGGCACTGGTAACCAACGCGCTCAAGCGCATGTACACAGTGACCACAGCCAATATCGACTACGAGCCGCACCCCTCCACGTGCATCGGCGAACAGGCCAAGAAACTTGGAGTTCCCCCAATGCAGTTGATCGTGGACCACCTGCTCTCCAACGATGGCAAGGGCATGATCTACTCGCCATTCTTCAACTACATGTATGGCGACCTATCGATGACGTACGAGATGATGCAGCACCCGCAAACACGAAACGGCCTCAGCGATGCAGGCGCCCATTGCGGCGCAATTTGCGACGGCGGCATGCCCACATTCATGCTCACGCACTGGGTTCGCGACCGCACGCGCGGGCCGAAGCTTTCTCTCGAGCACATTGTGTATCGCCAGACGCAACACACTGCGCAATTGCATGGCCTACTAGATCGCGGCGTTATCGCGCCTGGCAAAAAAGCCGACATCAACCTCATCAATTTCGATCAGCTTGGTTTCGACATGCCATACATGGCTTACGACCTGCCGGCGCAAGGCCGAAGGCTTGTTCAAACCGCGCACGGATATGAAAAAACGTTTGTGAGCGGCGTACAAACAGTGGAGAACGACGTATTCACTGGGCAACTTCCGGGCGCGCTCATTCGCGGCCCTCGCAAATAACTAGGAAGTCATTCCGCCAAGGCCAACTAGGCCGCGAGCAAGCTCGATCTCGCCCATGTGGCGCAAGCCGTGCTGGTAGATCCAGCACTCCACTGCATCAAGCACGGTGATGCCAACTTCGCCGGCAACACGCGCGCTGTATGTGCTGGCAATCTGAGGGCCAAACGGCCGCGCAATAACCACGCGGGTAAGTTCGTTCGGGTCGAGTGTCGCAAGCCATTCGTGCACTCGCCCAAATACTGTTTGCAAATACTCCTGGAATGCTTCGTAGTTGCCAATTCGCTGGCCAATCATTTCTTCCACCGTTTTATGTTTGCCATGGTCAGCGATTGACGGTTGCACTCGCGCATTCCATTCGTCGTTCCAAACAGGTGTGGCGCCGGTGATCAACATAAACGAAGCATCGATCATGTTGGTGATGTGGAAGAGGCTGAATGCGATGGGAAGCACTCCTTCGCGCTCGAAATGATTGACGTGGTCAATCGTCATCGTGTCGAGCGCTTGGTCGTACAACGAATGCAATGCCTTCATTCGTCGCTGCAGCGAATCCAAAATCAATTCGTTCGACATGACTACTCCTTCGCTGCCTCGGCGCGCAAAATTGCGTCGACGTCGGCCTTGGTTGGTTTGCTCCTGATTTCAAAATGAGCTTTTGTTATTGATCCATTAAACGGAAAGGGCGCTACATAATCGGGCGCAACCGGCGACAACCGATCGCAACCAAGGTCCATTCCCATCGAGCCAAGAATGCGCATGATCTTGGGGATATGTACAGACCCGACTTCTTTTCCGTCCACCAAAAGCACCATCGTTCCCGTATCGCCCTCGCGGTCGAAACGTGCCGACAACTGATGCTCACCTTTCGTGAGTGAAATTGGGGCACTTGCACGCTGATGTTTGCCGAGTGCGTTGTAATAAAAGTGAAGCACCGAATCCTTAATGAAAAATGAGTGCCCGATGTTGTGGCCGCCGCGCGCATAGATAACGCCCTCGGCTGGTGCGTCACCAATAACCACATCCACTGTCAGCGTCCATGCACGGCCGCTGAGCATTGGGCAAGCGTCAGAAGGAATGTGCGCAATTGGCGGATAGTACGTGTAGGTGTTTCCGTAGTGCGGCGAACCGGGCCTGGACTTTGTGCCAAAGATTTCGATACCGCGATCGTCAAGCGGCAATACGCCAAATCGTTCGGCTTCGCTCCACCACAAAGCAATCATTTCCTGCAGTTTTTCGGGATGAGTAGACGACAAGTCGTGCATTTCCGAAAAATCCTCATCGAGTTTGTACAAACTCCACAAATCTTTGTCGTATGGCACTCCCTGATCGTGGAACGTAACTGCCTTAAAACCATCGGCCCAGATTGCGCGATGGCCCATCATCTCGAAGTACTGCGGGCCGCGCTGGGTTGTGCGACTTGTATCGCCAAACGTGTACGCAAGGCTCTGGCCATGCATTGGCATCTGCTCATAGCCATTGACTACAGAAGGCGTTGCAATGCCGAGCGCGTCGTACACCGTTGGCGCCAAATCGGTGATGTGGCAAAACTGTGGCCGAATTCCGCCAGGCTGCTGAATACCTTTTGGCCACTGAATGACCAATGAATCGCGAATGCCGCCGCCGTATGTTTGCGACTTGTACCAACGGCTTGGCGTGTTGCCCACTTGCGACCAGCCCCACGGGTAGTTGGAGTGCGCATTTTTTGTTCCAATGTCGTCGAGACGATTGGCAACGATGTCATCCACATTTTCCCATTCGGCGTTAAAGAAGCTCCATTCGTCCATTACTCCCTGTGGCCCACCTTCGCGACTTGCACCATTGTCGGAGAGCAACATGATCATGGTGTTGTCGGTGAGATTGCGTTCATCCAAAAATTGCAGCAGTCGTCCGATTTGGGCATCGGTGTGATCCAACATCGCTGCGAATGCTTCTTGCAGTCGACATGCAAAGAGTTTTTCGTTAACGGTCAGTTCGTCCCATGGTCGAACTCCGGGGTTGCGAGGCGACAACACGGTGTCGGGGGGAACAATGCCCATCTCGATCTGACGCGCGAACCATTGTGCACGATGAACATCCCACCCTTCATCAAAACGACCGCGCCACTTTGCGAGATAACTGTCGGGCGCATGATGCGGTGCATGTTGAGCACCAAAAGCGAGATACAAAAAGAATGGTCTGTCGGGACGAACCGAAACCAAATCGCGAATCCATGTTGTCGATTGATCAATCAGGTCTTCCGTGAGGTGATATCCCTCTTCCGGTGTTCGCGGCGGGAGAATGTGTTGATTGTCCTGCGTTAGTTCGGGGTAAAACTGATCGGTCTCGCCATTGAGGAAACCGTAGAAACGATCGAAGCCTTTTTGCAGCGGCCAATTGGTGTGCGGCCCTGCAGCCGTGCACTCCTCCATCGGCGCCAGGTGCCATTTTCCGGCGGCAAGCGTTGCATAACCCTGCTGTCGCAACACTTCTGCCATCGTTGCGGCACGAGGAGTGATGCCTCCACGCATGTTTGGAAAACCCGTGTTCCAGTTTGAGACCCCGCGCATTCCTACCGAGTGATGATTGCGCCCTGTCAACAAACTTGCGCGAGATGGTGAGCACAGCGCAGTGGTGTGAAAGCCCGTGTAACGCAAACCGTTTTGCGCGAGCCGGTCAATGTTGGGTGTTGGAATTGAACTACCAAAACAACTTGGGTGAGAAAAACCCATGTCATCAAAAACAATGGTGATCACATTGGCCCCGCCAAGGCCTTGCGGCAAATCCGGCCATGCGGGAGTCGATGTTTGATACGTGTCGGAAATGGTGCCCGCGAAGTTGGGTTCGCCAGGGTGTTTCTTAGCGTTCATGATTCTCCATCAGCCCATACTTACACCGGGATAAGTTTTCTCATAGTGTATGCAAATAGTTTGCTAGGTTGTCAATTGATCCAGCACCAAAAGGGGAAAACATGGACATCACTCTGCTCGGTACAGGTAGCCCAATGCCAGACCCAAAGCGCGGCGGCCCAGCCACCTTGGTAAAGGCCGGCAACACCACCATCTTGGTTGATGCAGGCCGCGCGGTAGTGATGCGTCTCACCGCTGCGGGAACACTGCCCATCTTCTTGAATGCTGTTTTGATCACTCACCTACACAGCGACCACCTCACCGACCTCAACGACGTCATCACCACGCACTACATCATGAGCCAGTCCGAAACGCCGCTGCACATTTATGGCCCGCCGCGCACACAAGAAGTTGTTGATGCAACACTCGCTGCTCTTGCGCCAGACATCAGCTACCGCCTTGCGCATCATCCCGACACACTCACATGGCAGCCGAACGTCGTTGTCACCGAAGTGCAGCCGGGCATGTCGTTCAGCGTGGGCGAAACAAAAATCTTGGTTGGTAAAACAAACCAC
>ENA-OUVC01000283-OUVC01000283.1-marine-metagenome-genome-assembly--contig:-NODE-283-length-35131-cov-5.389742_pt1 | contig 35131 bp, 26 predicted proteins | sample MGYA00248622_ERZ508571 | MGnify/ENA primary metagenome ERZ508571 (study PRJEB26236, sample SAMN06267175) | marine metagenome | isolation source: Columbia River Estuary | place: USA:Columbia River Estuary... | reverse complement strand
CCATTAAATCTCCTTCCGGACCAATCATTTGTTGCAGCAGGACACTCGTTGTACCATTCAATAGGTAGATACTCATCGTATCATCAAATGTTCCTGGACCGTGATAACAAAAGAACGAACGAGCAAAATTAATATAGGGAGTCGCATACGTACTTAAGTCCATTTGTGGCGAAAGCAACTGCGTGAATCCATTATCCACGTCATCATTATCAGGACTTAAACCCACATCGTTTCCTGTTACAAAAGCCATTTTTCCGCAATCCCAATCTGCGTCTATTGCCTGAACGGCATTCGTTGTTGGATTAGGCACGCCTCTTTCCCACATCCCCGTTGTTGCATTACCGGAGACACTCCAACCGAAGTCGAACTCGAAATCATCGTAGTATCCAGGAACTAAATAAACAGTCAAAACATTGGAGAATGCTGTTACGATTGTATCCACACAATATGTTTGATACCCCCATTTCCCAACTGTCAGACGGTAATTTTCTTGGTAAAACAAGGTGAAATCTTCAATTCCCAAACCGTTAGTTATACCGTTATGATCAATTAATGGATGTGATAAACGGATTTGCGCATCCGAAATTGGATTATTCGTTCCGTATTCCAGTACGTTCATTTCTAAAGTATATGGAGTAATCGGAATTAAAGGAACGTTTATCGTTGTCAACGCACCGTTAATTAAGGATGTTGAAAGTGTCATTGGATAGTAGCCAGCTTTCGTAAAACTGACCGTATAAATTCCGGACAACGCTGTTCCCGTTGCGTAGAATCCGACTTGATTTGTTTTCTCTAACATTACAGCACTCGAAAGTTGAACACTCACGTTCGAAAGCGTTTGTCCACTCACAGCATCTGTCACCACTCCTTCCAAATAACACCCTTTTTGATAGTGCATTCCAAGAATGAATAAACCTTTCGTGATATCTGCCGCAACCGCTTTCCCAGATGAAAAAAAAGGATAAACCCCCCAACAACCATCGAAACCTGGCGTTTGTCCGATGTATGTGTCATAATTTCCAACCTGAACTAAGTTGTATGGATACGTAGCATCGTGAACAATCACACCATCACTGTAATAACTCGTGATCAAGTACTCACCCCTCACATGAACATTGTGCGGAATCACGAAGGAGTTCGTTGAACTTTGCACGCGGTCCAATTCTGTGATGTTTTGTCCATCCGTAATATCGTAAGCTGTGACATACGCCCCGGAAATTTCATCCGTTGTATAAACAACTTCTCCATTGGCAGAAGGCCAAATGTTATGAGTAAAGGAATTCGGTGTCGTTTTTGTCCCCAACAAAAGTGGATTAGACTTATCAGACACATCCAAAACACTAAAGAATCCATCGTAAATATGGCCGACGTAAAGTGTGTCGTTTCGTTCATATCCATCATGGACATAATATGGATCGTAGGTTCCAACTTCCACAGGACTCATCGGATTTGTTTGAAGGTCCAGCATAATTACACCACCGTTTCCTCGATTCGCGCCAAAAATGTAGCCAAAGCCATTTGGAGAAGTAAAACAGGTATGTGCAGACTGCCATGGATTAGAACTTGGTCCAGTGTAAAGCGACGTTGGCAAGTTTGTTGATTGTGGCAAGGGACTTAAATCAATGATTAAAAGTCCATCTTCTGCCTCCGTTGTTACGTATGCATAATCCCCATAAACACATGGATCACGCCAAATAGATTCGGTTCCAGCCAACCAAAAAACTTCTTGAGGATTTGCACCATCTGTGATGTCGACAATTGAAGTTCCTTTCGATGTACCCACGATGGCATATTCATTTCCCAATTCATCCACATAACCCCAAACATCGTTCAGATTGGCTTGATGCAGCAGTTGATAATCAATGTGCGATAAGGAGTCGATGTTCAATTGCGCATCGGCCTTGAAGCCAATGAAAGATAGAACTATACTCAAAAAAATGTTGCGAAATACCAGCATAATAGGGTTCTCAAAGAATAAAAATAGCCGCGAAAATAAAAATGATTATTATGATTAAATACTGCCAAACATCAGGGAAATATTTAATGATCGTTTCTTTCCAATTCATAGAGTAAAAATACGTAAAATTCTGGAAGTATTTACTTTAGTCAAAACACGGAGTTCAGTGAACTAATTGAACGAATAGCGTAAAATTCATAACTTTTTGCTGTGCTTTGACAGATGAATAATGTTTACCTTGGACTAAAATTGACACCATGAAAAAAAGCTCAATCAATGGGAGTGAATTTATCAGCGACCTAAGCCAAAAATCCTTCTCTAAATCACAAAAAGTAGTATCTAATTCGATATCGGATAGTTTCCTTAAATTCATTCAAACCAATCACCCCCATTTTAATGAAAACAGTTGCTTGTCGATTAGTGAGTTAAGTGCACTTCGTGTTCAATTTATCGCTTCAAAACTGAAAGGACAGCTTGGTGAATTATCCTCCATGGAGAAATTGGTTATTGACACGCTTTCCAATGAAGAAGAAATCAGCAACATTGCCTTAAGTCAGGATAATACCCCATTGTCGCGCGGACAAAAAATGGCTGACCATGTTGCCTCGTTCGGAGGTAGTTGGACCTTTATTATTTCCTTTGGATTTTTCCTGTTTGTTTGGATTTTATTGAATACTGCCTTTTTGTTAAACAAAGGTTTCGATCCTTATCCATTCATCCTGCTAAACCTCATCCTTTCCTGCATTGCGGCGCTACAAGCCCCAATCATTATGATGAGTCAAAACAGACAAGAAGAAAAGGACAGAGAACGTTCCAAACTCGATTATATGATTAATCTCAAATCTGAGTTAGAAATCAGAACCTTACACGAAAAGTTAGATCACCTAATCATCCACCAACAAAGAGATCTATTTGAAATTCAAGAAATACAAATAGAAATGATGAAGGACATTACCCTTAGCATCAGCACCCTGAATAAACGATAATTAGTTTTTCACTAATTCCTTCGTGTATACACGTTGATTGGTGATGATTCTCACTAAGTAAGTACCCGCGTTCATCGTAGAAAGATCCAAAAACGATTCAGCAAAAAACTGTGTTGCATTCATTTTTTCCTGCATCAACTTTCTCCCCGATAAATCGTAAAGTTCAATCGAAGCATCGTTGTACACTGAACCACTAACCTCAACGGTAGTGACACCGTTTGTCGGATTTGGATAAATCGCGATTTCATGAGCCAATTCTTCTTCTTTCACACCTAAGGTAAATCCGACAGAGAAATCGTATCGGTGGTAACTTCCAAAATCGGCTGGGAAAAATTCGATATACGAACCACCTACCTGACGCAAACGCATTTGTCCGGTAGTTTCTCCTTCCACTTGATTGGAATACCAGAATCCAAGTCCATCGTCGTCTGAATCTTCAATGATAATGGAATAGCAACCTGGAGCCAAGTTAAAGGTGTCTTTATACTGAGTTTGATTCGTCAAAACATCGCGTTGGAACAAAATGTTTCCAGCATGATCAAGCATTCGGTATTTATTCTCACTTGCTTTGTTGTTTGTCGTAAGCCAGATGAAAAAAGCACCATCAATGCGCTCCGGAGAATCAAACTTTGTAGTCTTCGTGCTATTTTGATTGTATTCATCTTCGCCTGGAATACCATTTACATTTGCAACCCATGCCGTAAACGTTTGATTATTATTAAAATCGATCCACCAATCGACATTATCAACAGGCAATTCAATGACCTCCTCTTCTAAGAATCCAAGGTTACCGGTCCAATCATAAACGATGTTCACTCCGTAAGTAATCCAAGCAAAAATTCGACACGATGTTAATGGTTGCGAACCGGTGTTTTTCAAAACTACACGCGGATTCTGACACGTTGGATTCCATTTACTGTAGTATTCCCAATTATTTGGATTCAAGACATCAGAAATGGATGCATCGTTTTGGAAATTTGGCGCCGAATATGAAATTAAATCATAAGCCGCGATGTAATTTCCTCCTGCTTGACCAGGATCATTTCCAGGGACAGCATTTATGGCATAATCTAATTTCACCGTGTCACCTGGAGTCACGTATGGTGTTAATTCAAATTCATGTTCTTTCACACGGTCTCCCGGACACCAGCCCTCGCGAGCATAAGGCCATGTTCCACCTTGACCGATATTTGGATTATCACCACATTCTGTAGATTGCCAAATGTTCCAGTTAAATCTTGGAACGCCATCCACTTTGATTTGGTGGTCATTAGCTACCCATTCACAACAAGCGAAATCTCCAACTTGACCATGTCCGGACATTCTGGTTTTAATTTTGAATGTTTCGGAGGAATCCGAGAGAATAATTGGTTTTTCTTGAAGAACCACATCATTTGCCATTTGCGCGAAATTATACGATTTAAAGTCACTCCAAATTGGCTGACGCGCATGGACATCACGCGGAGGAATTCCTTCAATGAAGGCAAATTTCAAATCGATTAATTCTTGTGTGTTGTGCGCGGCAAGATCAACCATTCCTTTCAGGTACATTTGGTAATCTGTGACGTCATATTTCCAGGTAAATCCATTTGGACCTAAATCGAATTGAATACCGTAAGGCGTAATGTAACGTGCAATTTCCACATCATGAATGATTTCAAAAGGAGGATTGTAACAAACAATTGGTGTGTTCACGAATTGAGTGGTCGTCGTATATGGAAATTGACCAATCACATGATCATTTTGATCAAATACATAGGAAATCCCTTGTGGAACACCAACGTAACTTGCTGTAATATCAAAATGCCTAAATAAAGGCATTTGTGTGAAGACGACAATTGGCTCAATGTATTTCTTTTGATTCAAAACTGAAGTTTGAACAATCGCGCTAGTAAGACCTTGTCCAAAAGAAAGCAAAGGCATAAAAGACTCTTGTTTGATTCCTGCTAAAGGCAATTCATCAAAACGAATCATCCCAAATTCAGAAGGCATTAACTTAAATTGATTTGGTGATTTATCTATCGCATAACTCAGATTATCAAAATCATAATACACTTTTAAATTGGACCAATTCGGATGACTTGTGTCAATTTTTTTCTGATAGTTAGCTAAAATCGTTGCTTGAGAGAGAGCCACATTGTAAACTCTGAATTCATCAATGCTACCTTTCCATTTGATGGACTGATCTTTACTTGCTCCTAGAATAAAACGATGAATGTATCCCATAGAACGATTCAAATTTGTTCCAGAATGCCACAATTGTCCATTTTTATATATGAACATCTCACCGGTACTTTGTTTTTTTACAAATGCCCAATGGTTCCAATTATTATCAATTTCATTCGTCGACATGGCTTTATTGATGCGGTCGATCCCAGTATGATTACCTGCATCCCAATACAGATTGTTATTGCTCCATGGCATGTGAATATTTAAAATGCGATTTCCAAGGGTATCATATGCCTCCAAGAAACTTGTATTTGTACCAGCAACGCCATTTCCTTTCACCCAACATTCAATAGTCACTTCATTCCCCATGTTTTCATCAGAATATTCGAGCATGGTGTAATTATTTCCGTTAAATGAGAGGTATCCATTTTTTCCTTGGTAGGATAAGGCCTGGTTTGTAGAAATGGAACTTGTTTCAAAACTTAAAGCATTCGCTGATGGAATATCGTTTTCGAAGTAAAATTCAATGACGATACTCGAGATTCCATCCCAAGTAAATGCTTGATAAAACGCTAATTCATTTACTCCAACAACTAATGGGCTAAGTCCACCGGGTAATCCTGCCGATGCATTATACACCTCTGTAAATCCCGCTGCATGAAAGTTCAATAGTTCCATGTCATTTGTTGCTTTCATGCGAATACTTGGGTAAAATAATTTCCCTTCAACGGCAATATCATTTAAAAATAGACGCAATGACTGTAAATCTCCGGCTTGAACTCCTGCCTGTAACAACTGCGCCTGAGTGAGTAATAACTGAAAGCGCCCACCTTTTTCATCCGTTTTAAACGGCCAATTTTGCATACTGGACATTGTATTCGGTGCAGAATAACTCAATCCACTTAACGTTCTAGTCCATTCGTCTCGCAAATGTGTATTCGTTTGAGCGTATGGCACTGGTGTGAAATCTATGATGTTTGGAGACGCCCAATTCGATAAGTAATGGCTTGAGTTATTTGCGATGGAATCAAATAATCCGGTATGATCAAAGACACGGGTGTAAGTCAAATAGTCCCATTCTCCACAATCATATTGATCCCAAGATGTTAATGGACTACATTTCAACTTGTAGTACATCATTACCTTTTCAAATCGCATGGTATCCAACTCTTGAGGGAACTGAAACCAAGATCGACGCGATGTAATCGTGTCAAACGTAAAAGTCTGAACCCAAGTTGTATCTTGAGCGCTAACTTGAAATCCAAGGATTAAAAATGAAAGGTAAAGTAAAATTTTTCGCATGGTCGTCATTTAGAGTGCTCTAAAATACGGATTAGTGCGGAGTTAAAAAAATATTAAAACTCGAAAAATTGCCCTGGCAACAAGCTAACAAACTGATTGGATGCTGCATACGTTCGTTTAGACAAACGAGCAACCATTCCTTCCTGTCTTTTTTGCTCATCGTGCGTCGAAATAACTGTTTTAACGTTCAATTTTTCAGCTAATTGAAGTGCCTTATTCAAACCTAAATTCACGGTTCCTCCTAAGTAAAAAGGAAGTTCGTAAGTGGTTACGGTTGTGAGCAAAACGCTTGCTTCCTTCTGTTTATCGATTTTTCTTGTCCCATGAGGCGCGTAGCACATCGTCGAACTTCCATCAGAAATTAAATAAGCATGATGGACAAGGTCCAAAAGACCGGTTTTTGAGATTTTTTCTATCTGAAAAGGAGATTCTGAAAGAGCGATGAAGTGTTTGAAATGCTTCCATTTTTGCATTTTTCGTTGGATAACAGGCAAGCAAATAACAGGGATTTCGGAAGATAATTTCATCAATGTTTCCTGATCACAATGATCTGTGAAGGGATGAGAGATGAAAATAAAATCGGGACGAGGTATTTCGAAAACTTCAGGTTGTTTATCCAAATGGTATTGAGTGGAAAAACGTGGGTGAAAATCCACTTGGCTTTCAGAAAACCATGGGTCCACCAAGACCTTTAGCCCATTTATTTCCCAGAGCCACGAACTATCCGCATTTAATTTGGTGATTTTCATCGAGAACTAGCTCATGAACATCTTTACCGCTAAGCTTAATTTTTGTTTGATTTCCGTACGATCAACGATAAAATCAAGGAATCCATGTTCCAATAAGAACTCAGAAGTTTGGAATCCATCTGGCAAGTCACGTCCAATTGTTTCTTTCACTACACGTGGACCAGCGAATGCGATTAACGCACCTGGTTCAGCGATGTTGATATCACCGAGCATTGCAAAAGAAGCAGTCACACCGCCGGTAGTTGGATCTGTTAAGTAAGAGATGTAAGGCAACTTTGCTTCGGACAATTGTCCAAGTTTACCAGAAACCTTCGCCATTTGCATTAAGGAATAACCAGCTTCCATCATACGGGCTCCACCTGATTTCGATATGATCATGAAAGCAGCTTTGGATTTGATCGCTTCATCAATTCCACGTGCAATTTTCTCTCCCATAACGGAACCCATTGATCCACCGATAAACTGAAAGTCCATGGCTGAAATAACCAATTTTTGTCCGTCTATGGTTCCTTTTGCTGTACGAACGGCATCTTTCAATCCCGTCGCTTTTTGTGTAGCCGAAACACGGTCAACGTATTTTTTTGTATCCGTAAATTCAAGTGGGTCACCAGAAGTTAAATCAGCAGCGATTTCCGTGTAGTTTCCATCGTCGAAAATCAACTGGAAGTATTCTTCCGAACCAATTCGTTCATGATGGGAACAACGATCACAAACGTAATTGTTGTGCGCGAGGTCATCACTGGTAAACAATGTTTTACAGTTTGAACAGCGAACCCAAAGTCCTTCAGGGACTTCTAGTTTATCACTAGTTGCTGTTGTAATTCCTTCTTTACTTCGTTTAAACCAAGACATTTCCTTCAATTTAAAGTGTGTTAATATTGTTTAAATCCTCAAATGATTGAGTCAGACGTTTGATAAATGTCAGTTCGCCCTCTCTCATCCATTTTCTTGGGTCATAGTATTTTTTATTAGGTAATTCATCACCTTCAGGATTCCCAATCTGCGTACGAAGATACTCCAATTTTTCTTCAACGTAATCGCGAACACCTTCGGTAAAGGCAAATTGTAAGTCCGTATCGATGTTCATTTTCACTACACCATAGCCGATTGCTTCACGAATTTCTTCCACTGTTGAACCAGATCCACCGTGAAAAACAAAATCAATTGGATTTGGTTCTGTTTGGTATTTCTCTTGAATAAATTCTTGTGAATTTTTCAATATAATGGGCGTCAATTGAACATTCCCTGGTTTGTACACACCGTGAACATTACCAAAAGCTGCCGCAATGGTAAACCTTGGACTAATTTTCATCAACTCTTCGTATGCGTATGCCACCTCTTCTGGCTGTGTGTATAATTTGGAATTATCGACATCTGAATTATCCACTCCATCTTCCTCTCCACCGGTAATACCTAGCTCGATTTCTAGCGTCATCCCCATTTTGGACATACGTTCTAAATAACGTTTACAGATATCAAGATTTTCAACCAATGATTCTTCACTTAAGTCAATCATGTGAGAACTGTACAGCGGCTTACCCGTTTCTTTAAAAAACACTTCACCCGCATCTAAAAGTCCGTCAATCCAAGGAAGTAACTTTTTCGCACAATGATCGGTATGTAAGATCACGGTAGCTCCGTAAGCTTCAGCCAAGGCATGCACGTGCTTTGCTCCTGCTACTCCACCTAAAATGGCTGCTTTCTCTTGTTCATTTGAAAGCGCTTTTCCAGCAAAATAGATACATCCTCCGTTCGAAAACTGAATGATCGCAGGTGCATTTAACTTTGCAGCTGCTTCCATTACACCGTTAACCGTACTTGAACTAGTAACATTCACCGCTGGAAGGGCAAAGCCTTTTTCTTTGGCTAGCTGAAAGATCGCTTGAACTTGATCTCCTGTTGCTACTCCTGATTTAATTAAATTACTCATTGTGTTGTTGATTGATGTGGCAAAAGTAGTAAAATTAGGGCAAAACACACTTGATAAATTCAGTGAAATCAATCCATTCAGATTGGATTGCGAAGTATATAATGAAAGTGCTTTAAAAAATCCAAAAAAAAAGAAAGGCCGAAACAATATTCTGCAAATCTATCCGTTAAAGAGTAAACACTAAATAAGCCTATGGTTCAAAAATTTTACTCCGAAACGTTAGTTAAAAATGAAGCGAAGTTAAGACCTTCTAAAGCTGCCTTAGATTTTATATTGAGCTACAGCAAAGCCTTAGAGGTGAAAAAACTGAAGAAACAAAATGTCTTCATTTGCAAAAACTAAAAAAAGCGCTTCGGCGCTTTTTTTTATGTCTTAATACGATGTTTCACTTATTTAAAAGTGTATTTATTCCGAAATAGTATATACTTTTGATATATACTAAATAAATAGCCCGATGAAAACGCTATCCTTAAAACTTGACAATAACGTCTTTGAAGAGACGGAGAAACTTTTAGAAAAAATCCAAAAGACTCGGAATCGATATATCAACGAAGCACTTGAGTGTTATAATCAAATCCAAAAAAAGAAACTCATTGAACAACTACTCATCGCAGATTCTAAACTTGTAAGCGATGAATCCATGAAAGTACTGCATGAATTTGAAAATCTTGAGGATTATGACAGCTAAAAAATATGAAGTTTGGCTAGCTAACCTTGACCCTAGGATTGGGACAGAAACGGGAAAAACTCGACCTGTTTTAATAGTACAAACCGACATCTTGAACAAAATACATCCATCAACACTAATCTGTCCAATAACAACCAATATTAAATTAGAAAGTCAAATTCTGAGAGTTCACTTGATAAAAGGAATCGCAAAAGTGAAGGAGCCGTGCGACGTGATGATTGACCAACTTCGAGCAATCGACAATAAGAGATTAATAAGGAAAATAGGTGTCCTCCCCTTGGATCTTGCGGAAAGGGTAAAAGAAAATATGAAAATCGTATTGGACCTAGGCTTCTAAAACGAAATCCTAAACGAATAATAGATTTAAAGCGCTTAGTCGCTTTTTTTTATGCTTTCAATTTTAAATCGATGATTTTTTGGATTAAGTCAAAAGGCAATTCCTTTATCAATGGGAACTGAATGGATCCTTTGGCAAATGTATATCCATTCAATTCCTCACTCAATTCTTTGATAGGCCCTGCTCCTGGATAGAATCCAATGTGCTTCGCATACCCCGCATAATGGATGAAATTCTTTCCATTCCGCTTGAACGTTGGTATTCCGTAATTCTTCGTTTCCTCCAGACCCTCAACGGAATTCATTAGAAAGGAACGAAGCGCTAAAAGTTTCTCCTGCGTCTCCTTTGGAAAGGATTGGATATGTGCCTCTACTTCCGGATGCATGCTTCTACTCTTCGCAATAGGATTTGAATTGATTTAATATCGCTTGCCATCCCTGCTCCTGCAATTCCAAGGTATTTTCCGTTTCTGGGTGAAAACGTTCTGTAACATGAGTAGATGAACCTAAGTCCGAAAACTCAACTTCCCATTTGCGTCCATCAGCTAACGTTATTGCCAAGAACTCCTGATTTTCAACGGAATCATAGGCTCCTTGAAAGTCAAATCCAGCGGAACCATCCACTGCTTCCATGCGAAAAGAAAAGGCACCACCTTTTCGTAAATCGATACGAGCGGACGGACAACACCAAGACTCATGTGCGAAATTCCACTTTGTCACGTGTTCATTCGTTGTCCATTTCTCCCAAACCTCGTTGATGGGCGCTTCAATCATTGCTTCTACTTCAATCCATTCTTGTTCCATAAAACAAAGATAGGAAAAGTGTGAATTCATTTGACACATCACGATATTCCTTACATTTGTCCTAGATGGACTTTCAACTTGTATCCGACTTTCAGCCAACCGGTGATCAACCGGAAGCAATTCGACAATTAGTCGCCGGATTAGCTGCCGGTGTTACCGACCAAACCTTACTTGGAGTAACGGGAAGCGGAAAAACGTTTACAATTGCGAACGTCGTTCAACAAATTCAACGTCCAACTTTAGTTCTCTCGCACAACAAAACATTAGCTGCTCAATTGTACGGGGAATTCAAGCAGTTTTTCCCGGAGAATTCTATAGAGTATTTTGTTTCCTACTACGATTATTATCAGCCGGAAGCCTATTTACCGACAACCGGCGTTTACATTGAAAAGGATTTGCAAATCAATGATGAGATTGAAAAACTTCGTTTATCCGCCACCTCTGCCCTGCTATCTGGACGCAAGGATGTTCTTGTCGTAGCATCCGTTTCGTGTATTTACGGCATCGGAAATCCACAGGAGTTCCGCGAAAGTATTTTACACTTGACTGTCGGACAATCCGTCGCAAGAAATAAATTCCTGTTTAGATTGGTCGAAAACTTGTATCAGCGAGCTGGAGATAAATTTGAACGCGGCATGTTTCGTGCGATCGGAGAAACGGTGGACATCTTCCTAGCCTATGCGGATTACGCGATTCGAATTGGATTTTGGGGCGATGAAATCGAAACCATTTCTTCCATAGATCCAGAAACAAGCGAACGAATCGAAACCTTTAAGGAAATTGATATTTTCCCTGCCAATTTATTTGTTTCGAGTCCAGACAATACGCGTCAAGCCATCGAACAAATCCAAGATGACCTTGTCGTGCAAGTTCAAAACTTTAAGGAGGATGGTAAATTAGAGGAGTCCAAACGACTCGATGAACGCGTGAACTACGACCTCGAAATGATCCGGGAACTCGGCTACTGCTCTGGAATCGAAAATTACTCACGGTATTTCGATCGTCGTCAACCGGGTGAACGTCCGTTCTGCTTACTCGATTATTTTCCAGACGATTTTCTCCTAGTAATCGACGAAAGCCATGTGACACTTCCACAAGTACGTGGAATGTACGCGGGAGATCGCGCACGAAAAACGAATTTGATTGACTACGGATTTCGACTGCAAGCAGCGATCGACAACCGTCCACTGAAGTTTGAAGAATTCGAGGGATTCTTGAACAATACGATTTATGTTTCCGCAACGCCTGCGGACTACGAAATGCAACGCTCTGAAGGAATCATGGTGCAGCAGTTAATTCGACCAACTGGACTATTAGACCCAATCATTGAGGTGCATCCGTCCAAGCATCAAATTGACCATTTAATGGCGGCAATACAGGAACGAATCGCTGTAAAAGAACGTGTTCTCGTGACAACACTGACCAAAAGAATGGCTGAGGAATTACAAAAATACTTAGACAAACTCGGGATCCTCTGTCGCTATATTCACAGTGAAATCGATACGATTGAACGCGTTGAAATTCTACGACAGTTAAGACTTGGTGATTTTGATGTCCTGATTGGTGTAAACTTACTTCGTGAAGGACTTGACCTTCCAGAGGTTTCGTTGGTCGCGATTTTGGATGCCGACAAAGAAGGATTCCTTCGAAATGAACGTTCATTGGTACAAACCGTTGGACGCGCCGCGAGAAATGTCAATGGAAAAGTACTGATGTACGCCGACAAAATGACGGAGTCCATGCGAAGAACGATTTCCGAAACGGAACGAAGAAGAGCGATGCAAATCGCTTATAACCTCGAACATGGATTGGTTCCAACTGCCTTGAATAAATCCAAAGAGAAAATCATGGAGTCCACAAAGGTTGCCGATGGGGATACTGCCGGTCGACAGTTAAAGTATACGCAGGCCGCTCAGGCACAATTGGCGGCGGAACCTGTTCAGAAGTATTTGAATCCAAAAGAACTCGAAGCGAGATTGAAAGCAACGAAAAAAGCCATGGAAAAAGCAGCGAAGGAACTCGACTTCATTGAAGCAGCACGTTTCCGTGACCAATTAAAAGAACTTGAAACTCAACTAAAAAAATAAGTATGACACGTTTAAAACAATTTCAAAAAATAGCCATAGCTGAAGGATTCTCTTGGATTGGACTCATCATTACGATGGTCCTTAAGTACCAATTCGACATGATTTGGCCCAATAAAATTGTGGGATGGATCCACGGTGTTTTGTTCATTGCTTTCTGCGTGTATTTGGCGGTTTTTTTCCTAACGAAACAATTTTCATTTGTGAAATCCCTTGTATTATTCATTGCTGCATTCGTTCCGTTTGGAACTTTCTGGGCAGAGAAAAAATATTTAAGGAGCTAAGTAAACTTTTTCCTTTTATCTGCGTAAAGCACTTCAAAACGAATGGATTATGAAATGGATTAAACGATTATTCTTACTGATTCTAGTATTCATTGCAGCGGTGTTAACCATTGGTGTTTTCGTGCCGAAAAAATTCAAATTGGAACGGAGCGTTGAGGTTTCGTTGCCAAAGGACAGCGTCTATAACTACCTCAAATTCCTTAAAAACCAGGATCAATTTAGTGTTTGGTCAAGACAAGACCCCAAAATGAAAAAAACGTATACAGGAACGGATGGAACAATTGGATTCGTTTCTGCTTGGGAAAGTAAAGATGAAAAGGTGGGAACAGGATCCATGGAAATCGTCAAATTAACTCCTGGAGAACGTATTGACTTGCACCTTCGCTTCAAGGTTCCCTTTGAAAATGAAGACGATTCATACTTTGAAACAAGCAGCATTAATACAGAGAAAACACGTGTGATTTGGGGATTTAAAGGAAACTCACCTTACCCATGGAATGCGATTACCTACCTATTAAACATGGATGAAATGATTGGCAAGGACCTAGAAGGTGGACTCAAAAAATTAAAATCGGTGTTGGAAAAATAAGATTGATTACTTTTGTTTAAAATTGAAGATACATGGCAAATAACTTACTAAAAGGAAAACGAGGAATTATTTTTGGTGCATTGAACGACCAATCCATCGCATGGAAAGTCGCTCAGAGAGCACACGAAGAGGGAGCAACATTCGTGTTGACAAACGCTCCAATCGCAATGCGAATGGGTGAAATCAACGCATTAGCAGCTGAAACTGGAAGTCAAGTGATTCCAGCAGATGCAACAAGCATTGAAGATTTAACGAACCTTGTGACACAAGCTCAAGAAATCCTAGGTGGTAAAATCGACTTCGTTTTGCATTCAATTGGTATGTCTCCAAACGTACGTAAAGGAAAACATTACACGGAAAATGATTACAATTACTACAATCAGTCCATGGATGTTTCTGCTATCTCTTTACACAAGACTTTAGCAACACTTTACAAACAAGATGCTATGAACGAATGGGGATCTGTGATCGCCCTTTCTTATATTGCAGCACAACGTATTTTCCCTGACTATAACGATATGGCTGACGCGAAATCTTTGTTAGAGTCTATCGCTCGTTCTTTCGGATACCATTACGGAATCGCGAAAAAAGTACGCGTAAATACGATTTCTCAATCTCCAACGGTTACAACTGCTGGACAAGGAATCAAAGGATTTAAAGAATTTATTAACTTCTCAGAACAAATGTCACCACTAGGAAATGCATCTGCAGTAGCATGTGCTGACTATTGTGTAACTATGTTCTCAGACTTAACAAGATACGTTACGATGCAGAATTTATTCCACGATGGTGGATTCTCCAATACGGGGGTGACGCAACAAGTCATTGAAAAATTTGGTGAGTAATCAGATTTATGATCATATTAAAAAGCCCAGACAAATAAATCGTCCGGGCTTTTTTATGCGTTAAACTTTCGGAGGATTAATCCTCCTTCCAGTTTTCTTTTGATTTTGTGTACGGAATAGCTACTGCGTCCAACTTCGTTTGAAGAACTTGAACACGCTTGATGACCTCATCCAATTTCACACGAAGTTCTGCATATTCAGCTTCCACAATCGTTTTGTTTGCTTTGTGCGTATTACTCACACCTGCAGTGTTGTCGTATAGTTGGTATTCTACCATTCCTAAACGCGACTGAATACTTGGCGCAACTTCAAATTCATGCGCAGCACGAACGCCGTCTCCATTCATTAATGTGTTGCAATCGTACATGATTGTCTTCAATTCTTTGATTTCTTTCAACAACGACATATCCGTATTTGGATATAACATTAATGCTTTCTCCATTAATTCGATTTCATCTTTTGTTTCATCCATCAATCTATTTGCACCAGAAACCTTGCGATTCAATTCCGCTACTTCAGATCTGAACGCTGCCAATTCTTGTGGATTTTTCGCTACCAACGTTTGGTTGTTCAATGCTTTGACCTCGAATGCAGTTTTAGCGATTAGTTCTTCCAGCGTTCCATTTTTTACCAATGATACGCTTACGTAATAGGTTCCTGGAGCAACCAAGAATCCATTTCCACCTGAACCAATTGGATTCGTTGTGTTCGATCTTAGATTCCATACGGTGCGTGATATTCCTTTTGCTGGACTTCCCGACATGCGGCGAACTTCTTTTCCGGAGGCATCCGAAATAATCCAAATAATCTTTGCTGCATCTTCTAATTGTTCCTTACGCAATTCATCAAAGGACGGATATGCAACATCTTTTTTGTCTTTCTCTAAAGCTTGCTCTTTTTCCTGACGCGTGTCCTTCAATGTTTTGTATTCGTCTTTTAAATGCAAGGTAAACACTGCGCCAAAAGACGGATTCTCTGATGCCCACATGTTGTGTCCTTGGAAACCTGTTCCATCCAATCCAAGTGGATCAGCAGGAACATATGAAAGTGCATCTTTCACAGGGAACAAATGTGCTTTCTTGTCCAAATTCACTTTCGACAATGAACGCAACGGCGTGTAGTTGTCCAAAACATAGAACCCACGTCCAAACGTTGCTGCCACTAAATCGTTCTCGCGTTTTTGGATTTCCAAGTCATACACGGCAACGGTTGGCAATCCAGCCAATTTCGTCCAGTTTACTCCTCCATCATTCGTGAAAAATGCTCCGAATTCCGTTCCAACGAACAATAAATTCGGATCTACATGGTCTTGTTTCAAACAGTATGAATTTCCTCGAACTGGTAAATTGGAGGTAATGTTTACCCACGTTTTCCCTTTGTCCGCAGAACGTAAAACATACGGTTTAAAATCTCCAGATCGCTGTGGATTAAATACAGCAAATACGGTATTTTCTTCGTGTAATGATGCCGTCAGCATATTCACACGCGCATTCACCGGAACTCCCGGGAATGTTGCGTATTTACTCCATGTTTGACCATCATTTTCGGAAACTTGAATCAATCCATCATCCGTCCCGACGTACAACAATCCTTTTTTCTTCGGTGACTCATCCAACGCAACAATGTTCCCGTAAATTGTCGTAGAGGCATTTTTCATCACCGCGTCAATGGTCCAAACTTGGTCCATCACTTCGATTTCATTGCGGTCAATTTGCTGTGTTAAATCCGGAGAAATCGTTTGCCAATCGTCACCACGATTACTGGACTTGAATAATTTATTCGCCGCGAAATACAACGTGGATGCGTCGTGAGAGGAAACAATCAATGGTGCATCCCAGTTCCAACGATACGCAGGCTCTCCTTTTCCGGACATCGGTTGAATCGGAACTTTTTCACCTGAAGCTCGGTCGTAACGAACAATCCACCCGTACTGTGCTTGCGCATAGGTAATGTTTGAATTGGACCAATCCGTTGCCGATTCGAATCCATCTCCACCATTAGTAATGAACCAATCTGAATTCAAAATTCCCGCAGCATTATTTGTCGCAGCTGGACCTCCCATGGAATTATTGTCTTGAGTCCCGCCATAGATATTGTAGAACGGCGTCGCGTTATCTGTCACCGCTTTATAGAATTGAATAATCGGCAAATTCGCGTAATATTTCCATTCCTTCGCATGAGTATATGTCTCGTACAATCCACCATCACAACCAACAAGCCAGTGGTCTGTGTTGCTTGGATCGATCCAAATAGCGTGATTATCCACATGCTTATTCGTTTCTCCAGTTGCCTTGAACGTTTTTCCACCATCTTCTGTATGATGCATGTACGTATCCATCGCGAACACCTTGTTTTTATTAGATGGATCACACATGATTTCTTGGTAGTAATTACCACTTGTATTGAAATCACTTTGTTTGCTCCAATTTTCTCCTTTATTTGTTGAACGGTAAACTCCCGCTTTTCCATAACGCGCCTCTACAATCGCGTAAACATAGTTTGGATCAACCGGTGAAACTGCTAGTCCAACGCGTCCCATATCCCCTTTTGGCAATCCTGCATTGATTGGACGCCAAGTTAATCCACCATCTGTTGACTTGTATACCATCGATTCTGGTCCACCACCGATGTAGGTCCACTCATGTCTTCTGCGCTGGTGCGCCGCTGCATATAGAATATTTGGATTCGAAGGATCAATCGCAATTTCTGAAATTCCTGTATTATCGGAAACAAACAAAGTTCTTGTCCACGTTTTACCTCCATCTGTCGTTTTGTAAACTCCTCGTTCACCTCCGCTACTCCAAAGTGGACCATAAGCAGAAACCCATACGGTATTTTCGTCCGTTGGATGAATGATGATGTTTCCGATGTGTTCCGATGTCTTTAATCCCATGTTGGTGAACGACTTACCACCATCCATGGACTTATAAACTCCATCACCGTAAGCAACCGATCGTTGATTATTGTTTTCACCCGTTCCAACCCAAATGGTATTTGGATTCGAAGGAGCTAACTCAACACATGCAATCGAGTATGAGCCGTATCCATCAAAAATTGGGGAAAAGGTTATTCCATGATTGTTTGTTGTCCAAACACCTCCACATGCCGCAGCAACGTACCACATGTCTTTGTTAGTTGGGTTCACAGCAATGTCAATCACTCGTCCTGATGTTAGGGCTGGTCCCACCATACGGAAGGACAATGCGCCTACTGTTCCAGCATCGAAGGGAGGTTTAATAACTTCCGGAGTTGTTGATTTTTTTTGAGCAAAAATGCCAATGGTGGACAGCAATCCAAAGAGTAGAATCGTTTTTTTCATAGGGAACTTAAATCGAATTTGAGGCTTAAAATTACAACAATTCCGACAAATGTGCACGATCCATTTCCTGCCAAATTCGGCGCATATTTTTGTTTTCTGAAATTTCGTAACTTAGCTACCTATCTGACAAAGAATGTTCCATGCAACTTTTTAAAACACATTTCTGTCTAGACACTGCCAAATTGAACAACACAAAGCATATGAAAAACCTATTATTTATCTTCAGTTTTTTAATCAGTCAATCTTTTTTCGCGCAAGTCATTACTGATTCACCTCTATACCAAAAACTGAAAGCATCCGGTCAACTAGGACAAGTTGTTACCGCGCCAAATCACAACATTGGGAATCCAACTGGAAAACCAACTGTTAAACCATCCTCAAATAGCAAAGCAAATGCCTGTGATTGTTACATCGAACCAGATTCCACCTACATTTTAGCGATGCAACCGAATGATGATGGATCAACAGGTTTAATTCCGATTCCATTTAATTTCAATTTATACGGACAAACTTTTAACTCCATTTACATCAATAACAACGGAAACATTACCTTCAATGGTCCTCTTTCCCAATTTAGTGCAACAGCCTTTCCATCGACCGGAAATGCGATTGTTGCGCCGTTTTGGGCAGATGTCGACACACGAAATGGAAACGGACAAGTCGTTTACAAAATCACTCCAACTGCTGTTTACATCAATTGGGAAGATGTTGGATATTATTCCATGATGGGAGACAAATTAAATACCTTTCAGCTGATTATTACAAATGGTTCTGACCCAGTAATTGACCAAGGAAATGTGGCATTTTGTTACCAAGACATGCAATGGACAACCGGTGCTGCGTCCCAAGGAGTGAATGGTTTTTACGGGATTCCAGCAACCTGCGGAGCGAACAAAGGTGATGGTGTAGCGTACTTCTTGATTTCTCGTTTTGATCACCCAGGTGTCGATTTTGATGGTGCTTTAGGAAATCCCGATGGAATCAGTTGGTTGGATTACAAGAGTTTTGCGTTTGATGCATCCAACAGTGGAAACATCCCTCCTATCCCGGAAGGAATCGCTTCTTGTGATACCTTTAAAATTTGTGCTGCCGGTGATACTGCCCAATTCGCGATTAATTTCCTTTCCCCGGAAGCGAATCAAACAACAACAATGACCTATACCAATGGCGGACTTCCTTCTTTAACGCAGGTTGCCAATATTCCAGGAAACACCGGTTCTATCATTCTTCAGGCGATTGGAACCTTGGCTACCATAGGAACTTATACTGTCACAGTAACTGCAACGGATGACGCTACTCCTACGCCAGGAGTTACAGCCTTAACGTTTGTCATTGTCATTGACACAATTGTAAACAACCTTGACTCCGCTGCACTTTTAGGGGTCGGCGCCTGTGGAAACGTTGACTTAAGTGTTTCAAATGGACCTTACGACACCTATTTATGGGATGATTTCACGATGGCACAAACTAGTTCCGTTTCCTCTACACAGGTTTACGGTGTTACAGTAAGTAAAGATGGCTGTTACAAACATGTGAGCGATTCGATCATCGTTTTGAATCCCGTACCCGTTAATTTACAGGGAATATTGACGTATTGTCCACCAGATACCTCCACAAGTATTAGTGTGCCGAACGAACCTTACTATTCCTCGATTACTTGGGGATTAACCAATCCAGCAATCGATAGTTTATTCACCGTTGAATTGCCTTTAGGAACGTACACCGTGACCTTGATAGATTCTGCAGGATTCTGTACTACAGATACGACCTTTACCATTTTCGGTTCGACAGCTGCATCCATTATGAGTGACACGCTGATTTGTTCTCCTACCCTTCAAGTAGCGAACACACAGTCGCAAGGAGGAACCTGGACGGCAAGTTCGAGTCAAGTTACCTTCGACAACGCGACAAATTTAAATCCTTTAGTGACAGTAAATACACCGGGAACATACACGATTACATTTACCGATAATACCTGTAACCAAATATATACTGCAGAGATCATTTTACCGATAAATCCAACGATTTTCTCCAATGTCAATCAATGTAATCTGACCTACAACGTCAGCGGAACTGTGACAGATGCCGCAGGTGGAACTTGGACCTACACGACTCCAAGCGGTGGGACTTTAAACTTTAGTCCTGCCAATACAAGTGCCAACCCAAGTATTACTGCAACGACATCCGGGACATATCAATTGACGTATACCGATAACGTGTGTAATCATACAGCAAGCACAACGATTCAACTGTATACCTTACCTAGCATTGATGTCGATACCTTAGCTTGTCTTTATAATTATTACATTACCGGTACAAACTCTTCCTTAGGTGGTGTTTGGACCGTTTCTGATACCTGTTTGCATCTTTCTGATCCAACATCGGACAATCCACATTTAACTACTGACTACGCAGGGATTTACACACTAACGTATACGGACATTGCTTGTAATCAAACATTGACTGCGGAAATTGAATTCCCTCCCTATTTGTATACACAACTTCTCGATACAAACATTTGCAAAGGAACAAGTTTCCCATTGCAACCATTTCAAACGAATTCCGCAAAAGACAGTACCATGAACAACGTTTGGACCTTACAAGCGAATTACCTTCCAACACAAATTGGTTTATGGAACCTTCAAAACGCTACAACACCATTGATCGTTTCACAACCAGGAAATTACATTTATACCTTATCGAATGAATGTTATTCCGTTTCGGATACAGCAACCATTGGATTCAAACCATGTGATATCGTTGCGCCGAACGTCATTTCACTTTCCTCCACGGTTGGAAACGATATTTTCTATGTGCAATATTCTGGCTTAGAAACCTTCCATTGTACCATTTTAAATCGTTGGGGAAATGTTGTTTACGAATACGACGATCCTGCCGGAGGATGGAATGGCAAAACAAGCGGAGGAGATGTTGTTTCGGAAGGAACATACTTCTATCGCATTGACGCGAAATTTGAAGGCGCTGAACCTATTGTGAAGCACGGATTTGTCGAAGTAAAACACTAAACCGGTTTTTTCTGGAAGGAAACAAGCTGATTCACTCGACCTTGATTCTTTTCTAATAATATCCGTACCTTTGCGCTATGGCAACAGCACGCGTTTCGTACTTGGGAAATCTTCGCACTTCATGTGAACACCTTGCATCCGGCACAAAGATATTGACCGATGCACCAGTAGATAATCAAGGAAAAGGTGAAGCTTTTTCTCCCACAGATTTGGTTGCCACTTCCCTAGCCTCTTGTATGATGACCATCATGGGGATTTATTGTCAAACTCACAACATCACCTTCGACTCATGCGAAGCGACGGTGGAGAAACACATGGGTTCTGGTCCACGTCGAATTGAAAAAATCGTTGTGAACATGGACCTAAATGGCAATCATTGGGATGAACAAACACGTAAAAAAGTCATCATGGCTGGACGCACTTGTCCGGTTGCAATCACACTCGAAGGCAACGTAGAACTCGAGTTTAATTATATCTAATGGAACAACGTACAGAAAGAAAATACCGCAAAGAACGCGAAGACATCATTTTTGGTATTCGCGCCGTAATCGAAGCAGTAAACGCGGATAAAGAATTGAACAAAATCCTTATTCAAAAAGGACTTCATAAAGAATTATTTGAAGAATTAAAATCCGCGCTTCAAGGAAAAAATTACTTCCTTCAGTTTGTGCCTGTTCAGAAGTTAGATACCTTAACAGAAGGAAACCACCAAGGGGTAATCGCCATGATACCACCAATTTCGTATCAAGAAATTGAACCGCTAGTGGATGCACTTTTGGAAAAAGACGAGAAACCATTTATCGTTGTATTAGATCGAATTACTGATGTTCGTAATTTCGGAGCGATTGCTCGAACAGCTGAATGTCAAGGAGCTCATGCGATTTTAATTCCATCGAAAGGATCAGCATTAGCTACCTCTGATGCCATGAAAGCTTCTGCTGGAGCCTTGAACCGTATTCCAATTTGTAAAACAAACGATTTGAAAAACACCTTGTTTTACTTACAACAATCCGGACTTCGCATCATCGCTTGTACGGAAAAAGGAAATGTCCCACTTTACGAAACGAATCTTCGCGGTTCAGTTGCTGTGATCATGGGTTCTGAAGAAAGTGGAATCACCTCTGATTTATTGAACATGGCTGATATCAAAGCACGTATCCCAATGAAAGGTGAGATTGCTTCTTTGAATGTTGGAGTTGCAGCTGGAATGGTGTTTTACGAGCGTACGAGACAAGAAATCCGCGGTTAACTAACGCATTAAGCGAATGACCATTTCTGGTAAATGGGCAAGATCGGTAATCATCCAATCATAATTGTATTTGTTCTTTCCAATAGGATCGAAGTGAATGGCGTGCATTCCCACTTGGAGTGCGCCAGCGACATCAATGCGGTAATCATCGCCAATCATTAATGAGTCCACTGCTTTGGTTCCTGCTTCTTTCATCGCATAGTGAAAAATGGCTGGATCCGGTTTGTTTTTACCGATAAACTCCGAGCAGACAATGACATCAAAGAAGGCATGCATTCCACAGTTTTCTAACTTAATGAACTGAACTTCCTGGAATCCATTCGTAATAATGTGAAGCGAGAATCCCATCGATTTTAATTCCTTCAAAGTCTCAATAGCATTTGGGAAAAGTCCAGTTTGACGTGGCGATATTTCCACATAGGCATCACCTACACGACGCACCAAGGACTCATCGCGAATCTTGAATTTCTGAAAAGTGGAACGAAAGCGCTCATACCGAAGTTCATCCTTTTTTATTTTTCCACGTCCATACAATTTCCATAAATGCGCATTTTGACGTTCGTATGCTTTGTGAAAGCGTTCGAAAGATTCTACCTGTGGAATCAGGTTTTCTTCAGTGATGATTTGACGAAGAGCCGCCTCAGAATTTCGATCAAAATCCCACAGTGTGCGGTCTAAATCAAAAAATATATGTTTGTTAGAATACAAAATAAACGATAAGTGAGGTGAGGCTGGCATTGACTGCTAAACCAAGAACGATCAGCGGAAATGTCTCCCAGCGCTTTCCATAAAACTTCGCAACCACCATACTGCCGATGGGGACCGACAGAAAGAACGGAGCGAAAAAACAAATTCCAATTTGTCCGAACTTCATTTTAACCCGAATCACCATCTTATTCATGCGTGTGAATTTTCTCTTCACCTTGGGCTGGATTCCTTGAGATTCCAACAACGCCTGTTTTTTTTGTGCTCTTTTTTTTAAGAACAGCAAAATGGCATCACTCGCGAAATAACACACCAATGCACACGAAGCTCCTCCCGCAAAAGAGGCAAGTGCAGTTTCAAAAAAAGTCATTCCTAATCGTGGTCCAGGAACCGTTGAAACGGAAAACTTTACCGTTGCCAAAAAGAAAATACTCCAAAAACCTGTCCAGTTCATCCTTATAATTTTATTCCAAAAGCTAAATCACCCGCATCACCTAAACCTGGGACAATGTATGATTGAGCCGTTAATTCTTGATCGATTGCTCCGACCCAAATTTCCGTGTTCGTTGGTAAATGCGCCTTAATGAGCGCAAGCGCATCGGGAGTTGCAATTGCGGAAACAATGTGGATTTGACTTGGATTTCCCATTTTTCTTAACGCTTTGTATACTGCCAACATGGAACTTCCAGTCGCCAACATGGGATCACTGATGATCCAAATACGCTTGTCCAAATCTGGTGCAGCTAAATATTCAACGTGGATATCGAAGTCCTCTGCTGTAGTATGTTTTCTATATGCCGAAACAAACGCACTGTCCGCACGATCAAAAATGCGCAACAATCCGCTGTGCATGGAAAGTCCCGCACGTAAAATTGTTGCTAACACAGGTGTCTCTGCAGGAACCTCTGTGTGAGAAATACCGAGGGGTGTTTGTGTTTCCAAAGTCCTTGCTTCCAATTTTTTAGAAAGCTCATACCCCAAAATCTCTGCGATTCGCTCCATATTCAAACGAAAACGAACGGGGTCCTTTTGGATGTCCACATCGCGAATCTCACTGATAAAGCGATTGAAAATGGAAGATTGTAAGGAGTTGTTATGAATCATGTCGGTATTTTTTGAAACGTGTTCGGTGACTGAAAATTAAAACGTACGTTGACTAATTATTGTTCATTCATGCATTCCATACTGGCATTGTACCAGTTCATCTGTTCCGAATCCGGTAAAGATTCCACATGTTTTTCACATGCTTCTGCTAAATCCGTATCTTGATCTTGGTTGCTTTTCATTAAATTTTTTCCGCACTCACAAGCGCTCGGTTCTTTTGCACATGCGAATAAGATCAGAAACGTAGCGCCAAAACTTAATATTCTTTTCATCCCATGAAAGTACGAAAACCAAAGAGAATAGGCTTTATTAAAACTTCATTAATTTTTGTATTTTCGCACTGCATGAAAAGCTACCTCAAACTTCTTTTTATATCCAGCTGTCTTCTAGTGTCTTCTGCTAGTTGGGGACATCAGTACTTTTTCGCTTTCGCTGAAATTGAATACAATGAGATGGCGCAAAAATTCGAAGGATCAGTCGTGGCAACAGCGCATGACTTTGAGTTTGCGTTGATGAACTCACACGGACTTCAAACAAAGCTTGAAAAAATAGCGCAGAATTCTTCCGATGTGAAAATCATGGAAGCTTACTTGAATAAATTTTTGACGCTGCGTTATGGCTGTTCACTAGATTCGAATGCTATTGATGCTTATTGTTCCGCTAATTGGAGCATTGAGTCCTTTCAAATCATGAAAAACGGAACAATTGAACTCTATTTTTCCGCTCCAGCAAAACATGTCTACACCTTGATTCAAGTGGACTTTCGTTTTTTAATGGATGCCTTTCCAGAACAACAAAACAAGTTAACCTTTATATACCGTGAAGATCGCACAACCCAGAGTTTCACGAAAACACAAGCCACACACTATTTTGCTTTAAAACCATGAAAACTACACTCATCACCTCACTTCTGTTGCTCGTAAGCGTCCAGGTTTCTGCACAGAAAAAGTTCGCTCAATTGGACCAGGAATTACCTACACCCAATGAATATCATACGGCATCTGGAGCTCCGGGACACAATTACTATCAGCAAAAAGCTGATTACAAAATGAATTTAGTCATTGATGATGCGACGCAAAAATTAAGTGGCTTTGAAACGATTACCTACACCAATAATTCGCCGGATCGCCTGGATTATTTATGGTTGCAATTAGACCAAAACATCTACGATGAAAACTCGGATACGAAGTTGATTGAAGTAGAAAAAATGGAAGATTTTAAGTCCATGGGAGATATTCGCAAACGCGATTTTAAATACGATGGTGGATTCAAGATTGAGCAAATCACCAATACATCTGGACAAAAAATGTCCTATTTCATCAATAAAACGATGTTGCGCATTGATTTAGAGAAACCATTGATGCCACATACGAGCATTACCTTTCAAGTGAAATGGTGGTACAACATCAATGACCGCATGCAAGTGGGTGGACGTTCAGGATATGAGTATTTCGAAAAGGACCAAAATTACTTGTATACCATCGCTCAATTCTTCCCAAGAATGTGTGTCTACAATGATGTGACTGGATGGCAAAACAAACAGTTTTTAGGACGTGGAGAATTTACTTTGCCATTCGGAGATTATGAGGTAAACATTACCGTTCCTGCTGATCACGTTGTTGCAGCGACAGGTGAATGTCAAAACTATTCCAGTATTTTGACTGCGGATCAAAAGAAACGATTGGAGCAAGCGAGAAAATCGGATGTTCCAGTAATCATTGTTACGCAAGCAGAAGCGGAAAAAGCAGAGGCTGATAAAGCGAAGAAAACAAAAACGTGGACGTACAAAGCGACAAATGTACGTGACTTCGCATTCGCTACCTCTCGCAAGTTTATTTGGGACGCGCAAAACATGCCGGTGAATGGAAAAAATGTGTTGTGTATGTCTTATTATCCAAAGGAAGGAAATCCACTTTGGGAACGTTATTCGACAAAATTGGTGGCGCACACGATTAAAACATATTCGAAGTTTACTGTTGATTACCCTTACCCAGTAGCGATTTCTGTTCACAGTAAATGGATCGGAATGGAGTACCCGATGATTTGTTTCAATGGTGGACGTCCAGAAGCGGATGGAACGTATACCGAAGGAGAGAAATACGGCATGTGGGGAGTAATCATTCACGAAGTTGGACACAATTTCTTCCCGATGATTATCAATTCAGATGAACGTCAGTGGACATGGATGGATGAGGGATTAAATACCTTTGTTCAATATTTAACGGAGCAAGAATGGGAACGCGGATATCCATCACGTCGTGGACCTGCATACATGATGGCGGATTACATGCGTGGCGATAAAAGTACGATTTCACCAATCATGACGAATTCAGAATCCATCATGCAATTTGGAAACAATGCCTACGGAAAACCAGCGACGGCATTGAACATTCTTCGTGAAACCATCATGGGACGCGAGTTATTCGATTATGCGTTTAAAACCTATTGTGAACGTTGGAAATTCAAACATCCAACACCTGCTGATTTCTTCCGAACAATGGAAGATGCATCCGCAGTGGACTTAGATTGGTTCTGGAGAGGATGGTTCTACGGAACGGATAATGTGGACATCACGATTGACGATGTGAAGTGGTTTCAGTTGAATACCATGAATCCAACGATTGAAAAAGGAATGAAGGAAGAGCAAAATGCGCAAAAAGATCCATTTATTGGCGATACCCGAAATAAAACAGAGATTGCTCAAACGGTCAATGAAAAAGATCCAAACATCGATGATTTTTACGGAAACAGAAACATCTATTTTGTGGATGCATTGGACAAAAAAGAATATGAAGAATTTTGTGCAAAATTAGACGCGAAGGATTTGGCGTATTTAAATTCCAACAAACAATTCTACGAAATCAGTTTTAAAAATGTTGGTGGACTTGTCATGCCGTTAATCATTGAATTTTCCTTCACAGATGGAACAACTGAAGTTCGTCGCATTCCTGCGGAGATTTGGAGAGTTTACGAAGAGAAAGTAAGCAAAGTGTTCATCTTCGATAAAGAAGTGAAATCGTTCCGTTTGGATCCATTCTTAGAGACAGCAGATACTGATTTGAACAACAATACGTGGCCTCGTGAAATGCAAGCGACTCGTTACCAATTGTACAAACAAGAACAAACGAGAAAAGAAAATCCAATGCAGCGTCAGTTGCGTGTGGATGAGCTTCAGAAGAAAAATTAAACCTTCTGAAACGCGACTAATTCACGCATGTTCGTCGATGTAATCAAGAAATAATAGTGTCCAGCAGGAAGTTTTGACGTTTCCATGGCCAATTCTTGTTTTCCTGTTGACAACTGTCCGTCGAAAGCCTGTGCAATGGCTTTGCCTAGTTGATCGACGATGAAAATCTGATAGTGTTCACCTTTTGATTGAAAACGCAAAGTCGTGTTGGATGGAGTTGGATTTGGATAAGCCAATGGCTTTTGCTTTTGCGCTTCTTGTTCCGCTAATCCGACACTGCATCCAGATAAGACATCGAGGTAGGTGATGTTTTGCTCGAACAAGGATTGAATACTTGGTTCTGGTACTTCGAACCAATCGCGCAAAATGGATGCATACACATTTCGGAAATCGATTTGCATCGGAACACCTGCTTGTTCGTTGATTTGATTGTCAATCGTTGGATTTGGACCAATAATTCCCGTATTCACACAGTTTCCAAACAACATAATTGGCGCCGCATCTCCGTGATCTGTTCCGTAGGAACCATTACTCGCTATTTGACGTCCAAATTCGGAGAATGTCATTCCAGCGACGCGTTCTTCCAATCCTAACAATTGCAAGTCATTTTGAAAAGCAGCGACTGCATCTGAGATCATTTCTAATAACAAGGCATGACTTCCATCCGCCAAACTATTTTGGTCTACCTGTGAATCGTGTGTGTCAAATCCACCAATATTCACAATGTACACTTTCGTTTTTAGTCCACCAGAAATCATCTGAGCGATATACTTCAACTGAACAGCCAATGGATTCAGTGGGTCGTATAAATTGGACAATGAATTCCCCGCGTTTGCCGATGAACTTATAGCCGTTCCGTATTCATTGGTTTGATTGATTAATGTCGAAATGTACTCGATATGTGAACCGTAATACGTTCCGTCATTTGTCACACTGGTCAAAAGTAAATTTGATGTATTAAACGGATCATTTACCGCATGTGAAAAGTTTCCCATCAATCCTTGACACGTTGATGAAACTTCAGAGCCCATCGAAATGGCGAATGGATCAGGGAAATTTACATTTGGATAATCAGCAGGGAAATTTGGATAGGTACTATCAAAATAACGTCCCAACCATCCGCTCGTTTGATTAATGTCTAATGCACCCGTTGTCCATATGTCCATGGAACGAAAATGCGATCGATTCGCTTCGGGATAGCCCACATTTTGAATGATGGAAAGTTTTCCATTGTTGAACATGTCCTGCATTCCCGTCATCTTTGGATGGAGCGCAACATCGGACGTCAAGTTTAACAATTGATTTTGCGGAATCAGAATATTTGGACGTTGCACCATCAAATTCGCATATTGATCAATGGGAAAGACCATGTTTAGTCCGTCATTTCCTCCATTCATGCGAATGAGTACAAGAACACGATCCTCCGCATTTTTTGAATACTCAAACAATTCTTTTGAAATCGCTTGCATGGAAAATCCATTCGAAACAAACGGCAGGGATAAAGATGCTAAGGAAGCATTTTTAAGGAAGTCTCTTCTTTTCATCGTTAGATTGTTTGGAATTGAGGCATTTTTAAAATCACGTTCATCACTGCTTGCATGCGTTGCATCACCGGATTGGACACTACGGTATTCGTAGGATCATTCGCATAATCGGTATATTGAATCGTCCATTCAAAATCTGGAAGTCCACCGGTTAGAATCAATTTCAAGGCCAACTTATCCATTGCATCGATGGCTTTTGGAAAGAATACATCACAAATATCATCGATCACTTGTGGTGCATTTGATGGATTCGACAATCCGTTCAGGAAGCCCAAATGATTCATTTTTAAGGTGTTTGTTCCAATTGGAATTCCAGTATATACAATTGCCGAAACGATGTCAAAGCGTTTTTTAATATAGGTGGAATTGATCCAAAGTTTTGAAAACGCAGGAGCCTGATAGTAGGCGGTCCACCCTGCCACACTTGGTGGAACGATGTACGATTGTCCCATGGTATCCGCCACATAATACATCGAAATGTACATTTGATAATCTCCCACCAATCCAAAATTTGGAATGGTTTGGGTTGGATTCAAGGCGCCCATGATCATTTCCAATGGATTTCGAATGATGGCACCACGTACTGACATGTCGTAAAAGTGATCACTCGTCAGCAATTGCTGCATGACCGGTAAGATTTCGAAGTTACTATTGATGAAGGTTTGTGCGAGAACATCAATTACATCCGTTTGAATCGTTGGTGTGATATCGTAATTCACAAAATAGCGGTAAAGCTTCGCGCAAATGTATTTAGCCACTTGAGGTTGAGCAAAAATCACGTCGATGTAATTCGCGTATTCCGTTGCTCCAGCTCCAGCAACTACTTGATTATTGAAATGATACGAAAGTGTTTTACTATTATTGTCGTGCAAAATCGGATTAAAACTTGCAGTTGCTTGCGTTTCCGTGCTGCTTCTGATTCCTGTAACGGTATATCCCGTGAGAATTTTTGCTCCGGCGGCAACATCCGTTTCTGTGTAAGTAGAATAATCCCCCGTAGCAATTTGGTTTCCTTTTCCAATGGAAAATAACTCTAATAACTCTCGGGAATAATTCTCGTTTGGTGAAAATACATTGTTTGTCGCTCCGTTTAAGAATAACAACATGGCTGGATCAATCGTCACATCTTTAATAAGTTGCTTGAAGTTTCCAAGAGCATTTTGACGCAATAACGCTAAAAAATGATACATGGCTCTGGATTCAGCTGTTGCTGTCACACCAAAGTGATTTTGCCAAAAGAATGCCATTTTTTCTGCGATGCACAATTGCTCTTGGTTCATGTTTTTGGCGATCCATGCACCCAAGGACTTAAACCGCGCATTTTCTGTTTGTTGATTTTGTGTTTGATTAGCCGGATAAACGGCATTTACCCAAGAACTACCCTGTGGGACAATGGTCTCCCCAGCATCGTATGCCAAAGGTTCACCAGAAATCGGAATTTGCAAAATAGAATTTACGGTAGCACTCATGCCATTCGAAACTGCGGACAATAACTGTTGATTTGTCGCGCCAAACGTTGTTCTTCTCAGTAAATGAGCAGCTTCCGCTTTTGTCCAAGGTCCTGTATATACTTGCATAACTTCAATTAGGTAGATAAAGCTAATTGAAATGAACGAGAAAAGCAACTAAAATTTTTTTAAACGTTTGATATTCATTAACTTCAACTGCTAATTGACAACAGCTTGAATACAGTGCGATTTATAGTCTTTTTTCTCCTTTTCATGGGCAAGTCTTATGGGCAAGGAGACGACTGTCTTTCTGCGACTTACTTGCCGAATGTGAGTAATTTTTGCTCGACGAATTTAAATTTTACAAATGTCGGCGCGACCACTGGATTAACTTCACTTCCCACTTGTTGGCCAACAACCGCGACACAAGATGTTTGGTTCCAATTCATTGCAACAGGAACAGATGTATTGATCTCCGTGAATGGTAGCGGTAGCGGTGGAAGCATGATTGCACCAAATATTGCTCTCTATTCAGGAAATTGCTCTTTACTTTTTGAACTTGGATGTTCAGCTGGAACAATTGGAGCCGGTTCCACACAGCTATACGAAGGTGCACTCGCGCCAGGAACGACCTATTTCATTCGAGTAAGTTCACCACCGAGTTATCAAGGAACTTTTATTCTCTGTGCGAATTGCTATACACCAACCATTAATCCCGGTGCGGATTGTGGTGGTGCGGCTTATTTATGTAATCAAAACTCGGTAAGTGTGGCGTCCTTAAGTGGTGGTGGACTCGATAATGATGAGCCCGAAGCGGGAACTTGTTTAGATGTTTGGGGTCCAGATGAAGGAAATTCATCGTGGTTTAAATGGACTTGTCAAACAAGTGGCACCCTGACGTTTGACATCACGCCCATCAATGCCAACGACGACATCGATTTTATTTTGTACCAACTTTCTGGAACGAATGCGTGCGGACCCAGAACACCGATTCGATGTAATTCCTCTTCTTGTCTAAACAGCGCAGGTTCCACAGGATTGAATTTAATTGACCTTGACATCGACGAATGGCCAAATTGCGATCCAGGTGAAAATGCCTATTGTCAATACATTACGATGACTGCGGGAGTTTCATACGCCATTCTCATCAATAACTTTAGTGCAAGCACCGGATTTACCTTGAGTTTCAATACGGGTAACACAAACAATCCAGGTACATTTTTGGGTCCGCATCCCATTCTGAATCATACTAGTACAAGCATATGTCAAGGAAGCGCCGTAACGTACAATGCGACGGGTTCGACAAATGTTGCAGGTGGATTAAATTGGATTTTTACCAATGGAGCAAATTCTAGTACAGGTGTAGGAACAGGTCCATTTAACATCACCTACAACAGTCCTGGTAATTTCATGGGAATTCTTAACGGACTTGATCAATTTGGGTGTCAAGCAACCGAGTTTGTTAATATTCAAGTGACTGCCCCGCCCGTTTTGATCAATCCAGCAACTCAAACAATCTGTAGTAATACCAGCACAAGCATTCCCTTGATGAATACGATTCCAACAGGGACAAGCGTTCAATGGACCGTGAGTTCAAACCCAACGATCAGTGGTGCTTCCAGTGGAAGTGGTGCTTCAATCAATCAAACGTTAACGAATAATACCACTCAGGTTCAAACCATCACGTACACGATTACCGCCACCAAAGGACCTTGTACAGTCGTAAGCACGACGATCGTTTCCGTCAATCCACAAGTCACTCCGACCTTTGCCGCGGTGAATGCGATTTGTCAAGGTGGGAATTTATCCGCGTTGCCAACTTCGTCTTTGAATGGAATCACAGGAACATGGTCTCCAGCTTTGAATAATCAAGCAACAACGACATACACTTTTACTCCGACTCCTGGACAATGTGCTACAACAACATCCTTAACGATTACGGTCAATCCGCAAGTGACGCCTACCTTTGCTGCAGTGAATGCGATTTGTCAAGGTGGGAATTTAACTGCATTACCGACAAGTTCAATCAACGGAATCACCGGAACGTGGAGTCCAGCTTTGAATAATCAAGCAACGACGACGTACACTTTCACTCCTTCCGCTGGACAATGCGCCACAACAGCATCTTTAACGATTACGGTCAATGCGCAAGTGACTCCGACCTTTGCTGCGGTGAGTCCAATTTGTCAAGGTGGAACGTTGACTGCATTGCCGACTTCGTCTTTGAATGGAATCACAGGAACATGGTCTCCAGCTTTGAATAATCAAGCGACAACGACGTATACTTTTACTCCGACTCCTGGACAATGTGCTACAACAGAATCCTTAACGATTACGGTCAATTCGCAAGTGACACCAACCTTTGCTGCGGTGAATGCGATTTGTCAAGGTGGGAATTTATCCGCGTTGCCAACAAATTCACTGAATGGAATCACAGGAACATGGTCTCCAGCTTTGAATAATCAAGCAACCACGACGTACACCTTTGCGCCTGCTACGGGACAATGTGCAACAACTGCTACTTTATCGATTACTGTCAATTCGCAAGTGACGCCTACCTTTGCTGCAGTGAATGCGATTTGTCAAGGTGGGAATTTAACTGCATTACCGACAAGTTCAATCAACGGAATCACCGGAACGTGGAGTCCCGCTATGAATAACCAAGCAACCACGACGTACACCTTTGCGCCTGCTACGGGACAATGTGCAACAACTGCTACTTTATCGATTACTGTCAATTCGCAAGTGACGCCTACCTTTGCTGCAGTGAATGCGATTTGTCAAGGTGGGAATTTAACTGCATTACCGACAAGTTCAATCAACGGAATCACCGGAACGTGGAGTCCCGCTATGAATAACCAAGCAACCACGACATATACTTTTACTCCGACTGCTGGACAATGCGCTACAACAGCATCCTTAACGATTACGGTCAATCCGCAAGTCACTCCGACCTTTGCTGCGGTGAGTCCAATTTGCCAAGGTGGAACGTTGACTGCATTGCCAACTTCATCTTTGAATGGAATCACCGGAACGTGGAGTCCAGCTTTGAATAATCAAGCAACTACCACGTACACCTTCACTCCTTCCGCTGGACAATGTTCAACAACTGCTACTTTATCGATTACGGTCAATCCGCAAGTCACTCCGACCTTTGCTGCGGTGAATCCGATTTGTCAAGATGGGAATTTATCCGCGTTGCCAACAAGTTCACTGAATGGAATCACCGGAACGTGGAGTCCAGCTTTGAATAATCAAGCAACAACGACGTATACTTTTACGCCTGCTTCGGGAACATGTGTCTCCAATGCGAGTATCACCATTTCCATCATTGAACAGCCATTTGCGCAATTTAGCATCACTCCGAATGACAGCGTCTTGATTGGATCCACCTTGTATTTTCAGAATGCGAGTTTCAATGCATCGACCTACATTTGGCAAGTCAACAGCCAGGAGTTTTCCTACGATGTGAATCCATCCTACCTCACCAGCAATGAAGAATTCCTCGTTTTCACCTTAATTGCTTTGAATCAAACGTGTGCGGATACCTTTGAAATTCAAGTACCATTGATCGAGAACAGTTATGTGTTTGCTGCAAATTGTTTCACACCAGACGCGGATGAGTTTAATCCGACATGGAAACCGATCATCAGTGACAACTTTGATCGAACAAGTTACCAACTACTCATCTATAATCGTTGGGGAGAAGTCATTTGGGAGAGTTTTGATTACCATGAAGCATGGGATGGAAGCTACGGCAGTGGTGGACAAGACGTTCAAGATGGAATTTACACCTGGGTTTTAAAACTCAAAAAGAAGAAAAATGATGAAGTTTCTATTTTTTCTGGAACAGTTCTTCGCATACGCTGAATTTTTTCACAGATGTGGAAAAAACAAAGCAACCTTTTTAGCTAAATCACGTTTTCAAGAAGAATTTTAGCATTAAATTTGTTACAAACCACTACTTAATTACTTATGAAGAATATTTACACCATTATTCTCCTTCTTTTTATCTCTCTTTTTAATAACGGATTCTCTCAGCCCCAAACAGTTACCTTTAATTATACAGGAGCTGCTCAAACTTGGACTGTTCCTCCCTGTGTTTACAACATTTCTGTATCTGTCAAAGGTGCTCAAGGTGGTGGACCAGGTGGACTAGGTGCAACTGTATTAAATCCAACAATCGCGGTAACTCCCGGTCAAGTACTACAAATCAATGTTGGACAATGTCCAACAGGACCAATTGGGGGCTGGAATGGTGGAGGAAATGGCTTTGCTGCTGTGCCGGTTAATTATCAATCTTTCGGTGGCGGTGGAGCATCTGATATTCGTACGACTCCCTATGCATTAACGAATCGCATCGTTGTTGCAGGTGGTGGCGGTGGAAAAAATGGCTGTTCTCCTCAGTATAATGCCTTAGGTGGTGGCGGTGGTTGTGTGACTGGAATGACTGGTGCTGGTTCTCCATTTGTTGGAGTAGGTGGCGGCGGTGGTACAGCTACAGCTGGTGGTAATGGCGGACCTCCTTGGGGAGGTGGGCAACCAGGTGTTGCTGGAACTCTCGGAAACGGTGGTAATGGTGGTTATTACGCAACTGCTTCTGGCGGTGGCGGTGGTGGCGGTCTTTACGGCGGCGGCGGTGGCGGTGGCGACAACTGTTGTGCCGGTGCAAATGGCGGCGGCGGCGGCGGTGCCGGTTCAAGTTTGAATCCAGCTGGTGGAACTTGTACACAAGGAAACAATACTGGTAACGGAGTCGTTGCGATTACATTTACAGCAGGCTCTGTTTCTATTACAACTTCGAACACTGGTCCATATTGTGAGGG
>ENA-OUVC01000282-OUVC01000282.1-marine-metagenome-genome-assembly--contig:-NODE-282-length-35173-cov-2.844113_pt1 | contig 35173 bp, 28 predicted proteins | sample MGYA00248622_ERZ508571 | MGnify/ENA primary metagenome ERZ508571 (study PRJEB26236, sample SAMN06267175) | marine metagenome | isolation source: Columbia River Estuary | place: USA:Columbia River Estuary... | reverse complement strand
AGATCAAAGAGTTCAAAGGCTCGCTTGCGATGACCTGCGTCATCTGCATTCATTGCATCTGCAACTGGGCGCCATTTTTCTTCGGGAACTCCGATTGACGCAATCATACGACCGAGCGCATTGCCATCAACTTCTGGATGGAATTGAACACCCCATGCATTGTCCTTGTTGAAGGCAATCGCTGCGCCGGAATCAACTCCGTGCAATTTAATATCTTTTACATTTTCTAGGCTTTCTGGAACAACCATATCTTCGTGCCAAAGCATCCAAGATCCACTATCAACAATCTGAGTTTTAGCATCAAATTCTTTAAAGCCAATATTCTTAATTTCACGTCTAGCAACTTCACCACCAATAGCCTTTGCCAAGATTTGAGCGCCATAACAAATACCAAAATATGGCTTTCCAGTCGCGATAAATCTCTTGACTAGATCAACTTCGCCAGGCGCGCTTTCGCAGACATATCCGACAGCTGTTGAGTTTGGTGAACCTAAAACAATTAGGAAATCTGCTTCCAAAATCTCTTCGGCGTTCCAATCTTGTTCACGGTAGTAGCGCTTAAATGTAAGTTCCCGTTCATTCAACCAATCGCCAAGAATTGATAGTTCAGCCGCAATTGTCTCGTGACTAAGAATCGCTACGCTTTTCATGGTGATACTTTAACCAGGAACTCCCAGACCCAAGTTGGCAAGACCTCTCCGTCCAAGAAATTGATGCAACGGGCAAAAAACAGGTGGGGATTCCCTGAGAAATCCATTCCTGGAGAGGCGGAGAAATTGGTGAACGCGGGAAATGGGGGCCGGAAGGTATTTTTTCGGAAAAAAATTTGGCAAGGGGTGTTGACTTGATTGGCGAACCAAATTACTGTCGGGCTTCCACCTCTTTATCGTTCAAGAAAGGACTTCCAGTGAAAGCTCAATATGTTCGACCATTCCTCAACAACCGTTTTTCAGCGGTAGTAGCCGCTGCCTCTTTAGTGCTTGGTGTCACGTTAACATCACCTTCAACGGCCACCGCGAGCACAAAGATAGCTCCAGATAAGGGTTCTATTACGATCCTTACTTGGGAGGGTTACCATGCCCAGGATAAAATCGACGCTTATGCAAAGAAATCTGGCGTAAAGGTTAATCAGATTATTGCAGGGTCTGTCGATGAGATGTTCGCGAAGGCTCAGTCGATGAAAGGGAAAATCGATGTTGCCTACTTTGACCTCGGAAGCGTCGATAGATATTACAAAGCTGGATTGTTGCAATCAATCGACTCATCAAAAGTTCCTGATGCTAAAAACATCTCATCAGGTTTGCAGTGGAAAAAAGATTTGACCGTAAAAGGACAACTGTATGGTTTGCCATACAACTGGGGCACACAGCCGCTGATGTGGTTAAAGTCTGCTTTCCCAACTCCTCCAACCAGTTGGAAAGTGCTTTGGGACAAGAAGTATGAAGGCAAGGTTTCTATTCCTGACGATTCATACATAACAGTTCCTATGGTCGCACTCGCACAAGGTGTAAAGAATCCATTCAATATGAGCACTGCTGATTTTGCGAAGTTGAAGTCAGGCCTAAAGAGCCTGCGTCCGCAAATCAAAACTCTCACTGCTGGATTTAATGACCAAGCCAATCTTTTCTCTTCAGGTGATGCTGTTGTTGGTTACGCTCAAAACATAGCCGTAGTCAACCAACTAAACGCAGATGGAGATAAGTATGGCTTTGGCTTCCCAACCGAGGGTACACCGTACTGGCTCGATTGCTCCGTTTTCCTTAAAGGCGCTAATCGAAAAGAAGTTTATGACTTCGTAAGCCATACCCTTACTAAACCATGGCAGGCCAACCTAATCTCGACTGCTGGAGCTACCGGAGTTATTTCCTACGAAGCTGCAGCTAAATTAGTTCCTGCGAAAAAACTCGCAGTTAGCGAGATTACTAATCTAACAAATCCAGATTTCTTTAGTTTGCTGAAGCCATTTGTTACTCCAAACAAAATGGATCAACGAGTAAAGTTCTGGAGTGAATTCAAGGCTGGTTATTAAAACGAACAATTCCTCGGTTCCATCAACTTTGGGAAACCAAATGCTTGATGGAACCAAGGGTGTTAATCCAGCGGTCGTTCGCTTTATCGATGTTTCCAAAAGATACAAGGGTTCAACATCACTAGCGGTCGATAATGTTTCCTTCGAAATTTATCAGGGTGAGTTTTTTTCGATATTAGGTCCGAGCGGTTCTGGCAAGACATCGTGCTTACGTATGATTGCTGGTTTCGAGCAACCAACTTCGGGCCGAGTCATGCTCGACGGCGTAGACGTTTCATCTGTTCCTCCATATAAGCGAAACGTGAACACTGTTTTTCAGCAATACGCACTCTTCCCGCACATGACCGTTTTCGACAACGTTGCATTTGGCCCTCGAAGCAAAAAAATTGACGAAAAGAAGATCAAGACAAGCGTGATGGAGATGTTGGAGATCGTACGCCTTGCCGAGTTTGCAACCCGAAAGCCAACACAGCTGTCGGGCGGCCAGCAACAGCGTGTCGCCCTTGCTCGTGCACTTGTCAATTATCCAAGCGCGTTGTTGTTGGACGAACCGTTGGCGGCACTCGACTTGAAGCTTCGCGAAGCAATGCAGATCGAACTGAAACGTATTCAACGAGAAGTAGGAATCAGTTTCATCTTTGTCACGCATGATCAGGGCGAAGCGCTCACCATGAGCGATCGCATTGCGGTCATGAGCCAGGGCCATGTCGAGCAGATCGGCACCCCAGAAGAGATCTATCGCACGCCTTCATCCCTGTTCGTTGCTGGGTTTATTGGCTCGGCCAACTTGTTACCGGGCACAGTTGAATCGCACGATGGGGAAGATGTCGTCGTCAAGTTGCGAGTGGGTGCAATAGTTCGTGCGTCGGCGAAAGGCGCGCCTTTCTCTGTGGGCGACAAGGTCTCCGTCATGCTGAGGCCCGAGCGCATCAAGCCAGCCGCCACTGTTGAAGTGGAAGGCCGAGGCATCGAAGGTTTGCTAACCGACCTGGTGTTCCAGGGCGCAACGGCTCGGCTCATCGTGCGTCTCGACGACGGAACGGAGATGACCTGCTTGGCTGATTCTTCGGCGAGCATGCCGCAGATCGCCCCGGGTAAGCGCATTGCCATGACGTGGGAGAGCGACTGTGGCTTCGTGCTTGCGGGTTGGCCCGATAAGGCTGGCGCAACGACAACCGACATCGATCACATCGAGTCAACGCTCTAAGATCTCAGCAGTAACCAACGAAGGGGAGAATCATGAATAACCGCCCAGTATCCAGCAACATGACCCGCCGCCAATTTTTGGCACGCTCTGGCGCATTGGGCGCAATGGGGCTTTCGCTTCCAGCGTTGCTAGCAGCATGTGGTGGTGGCGAAAGCGCAGGCGGTGCAGAGTCGACCACGGTGTCGTTCGACAACTGGCCGCTTTATATCGACCCAACCGAGGGAACTTCATTGGGCACAGTCGACCGCTTCGCCGAAGCAACTGGCATCACCATGAACTACTCCGAGGGCTACAACGACAACAACGAGTATTTCGCAAAGATTCAACCGTTGCTCGGTAATGGCAAAACCATCGAAGCCGACATCATTGCCCCAACCTTCTGGATGGCCGGACGACTCATCAGCCTCGGTTGGGCAGAGAAGTTGCCACTTGCCGACATTCCGAACATGGCAAACATTGCGGAAGGTTATGTCAACCCACCGTGGGACCCGACAGGCGAGTACAGCATGCCGTGGCAAGCAGGTATGGCCGGCATTGCGTACAACATCGATGTAACTGGCCGCGAGTTGAAGAGCGTGGAAGATCTGTTCGATCCAGAGTTCAAGGGCAAGATCGGAATGCTCACCGAAATGCGCGACACCATCGGCTTGATCGCGATGGGCCTGGGCATCGATCCGTCCACCATCGCATCGTTCGACGATGCTGCACCCGCATTCGAAAAACTTGCCAAGGCCAAAGCCGATGGCCAGATTCGTCAATTCACTGGCAACGACTACACAGACGATCTGGTGAGTGGCAACTTTGCTGCTTGCGTGGGTTGGTCGGGCGACGTGTTGCAACTTGGCAAGGACAGCCCCAACGTCCGATTCGTCATTCCAGAAGAAGGCGGAACGCGTTGGGCCGACGTAATGATGGTGCCAAAGGGCGCAAAGAATGCAGCCAACGCGGCGAAGTGGATGAACTTCTGTTACGACCCAGTCCAGGCAGCATTGATCACTCAATACGTGCAGTACTTGTCGCCGGTGAAGGGCGTTCGTGAGGAACTCGCAAAAATCAACCCAGAGCTTGCCGACAATCAGTTGCTCTTCCCAGATGATGCAACAAGTGGACGCTTGCGCGCATTTGCCACGTTGACAGAGGACGTTGAAGCCAAGTTTGACGAGGAGTTCTCGGCAATCACCGGCGCGTAAGCACCGACTAGGGCGCTGACGACAACATGACAACGGGGGTCTCCGTTTCAAAGCGCATCGGCACAAATGCCGATCGCGTTGGTCTGGGGGCCATGCTCGTTGCGGCTTTGTGCTTAGTTGCGCTTGGTGCCAAATGGGTGAGTGGTGCCGCCTCATCGGTGGTGTTGCTTGTGCTGCTGCTTGTGCTCATCGGTGTTTTGGTTTTGGCCCTTCGAGGCGGCCCTGAAGCGAGAAGGTTGCTTGCGCCGTATGGGCTGTTGAAGCCCGGGATGTTGTGGCTTGCGTTGTTCTTCCTTGCGCCGGTTTGGAGTTTGCTTCGCATCTCGCTTTCCACGAAGCCCAGCAGATTCTCCGTTGACTACAACTTCACCTGGGCTTTCCAGAACTATTCAAATGCCTTTAAAGACTTTGGGACACAATTTCAACATGCTTTCGTTTATGCGGCAATTGCCACCGTGCTTACGGTGTTGATTGGCTATCCACTTGCTTATGTAATTGCATTCCGTGGCGGTAAGTACAAGAACATCTTGCTTGGAATGGTGGTCATTCCGTTCTTTACCAGTTATCTCATTCGCACGATCGCGTGGTCGACCATCTTGGCCGACCGAGGTTTCGTTGTTCGCGCATTCGACAAAGTGGGTTTGGTTCAGGCACTCGAGTGGATGCACATCATGGATAACGGCAAACTACTGAATACTCCAGCAGCGGTAATTGGTGGGCTTACTTACAACTTCTTGCCGTTTATGTTGCTACCGATTTATGTGAGCTTGGAAAAGATCGACACCAACCTCGTTAATGCAGCGGGCGACTTGTATTCAAGCGCCACCCGCGCGTTTAGGAAAGTGGTGCTTCCTCTCTCTATTCCGGGAGTCTTTGCCGGCACGCTGCTCACCTTCATTCCAGCAGCAGGCGACTTCGTGAATGCACAGTTTCTTGGTAATCCAAACACCACAATGATTGGCAACTCAATTCAAGATCAGTTCTTGAAGCAAAACAATTACCCAGTTGCATCTGCAATGTCTGCAGTGCTGATGTTTAGCATCGCGTCCTTGGTGCTCATCTACACCAAAATCTTCGGCACGGAGGATTTGGCATGATGCGCACACGTAGCAAGGTGGGGCGTTGGGCGCTCAATATTTTTGCTGGCCTCGGGCTTCTGTATCTGTTCACGCCAATCTTTTTCATTGTTGCGTTTAGCTTTAACAAACCGAAGGGCAATTTCAATATCGCTTGGCAAGAGTTCACCTTCGAAAACTGGATGCATCCGTTCGCCGAAAAATCGCTTACGCAAGCGCTGCGTGTCAGCTTGGAAATTGCGGCCGTTTCAACACTCATTTCAACTGTGCTCGGCTCGCTCATTGCGGTTGCGCTCTCTCGCTACAAGTTTCGGGGCAGTGGCGGAATCAACCTATTCCTCGTCTTGCCACTCACAACTCCAGAAATTGTGCTGGGCTCGTCTCTGGCAACGTTGTTCCTTGGTCAAAACTTCATCGACTTTGGTTTCACCACCATCGTCATTGCTCACATCATGTTCCAAGTCAGTTTCGTTGCTCTCACTGTTCGCGCTCGAATCAGAGGTTTCGACTGGACGCTCGAGCAAGCCGCGCAAGACCTTGGTGCCTCACCAATGCGTACTTTCATGAAGGTGACTTTGCCGCTCATCCTGCCTGGCATCCTCGCCGCCGCACTACTGGCATTCGCTCTATCCATTGACGACTTCATCATCACTTTCTTCAACTCGGGCAACGTAGTTTCTTTCCCGTTGCAAATCTACGGAGCAGCCCGCGTTCGTATCCCACCTCAGATCAATGTGCTTGCCAGCATGATCCTTTTCATCAGCGTTGCGGTTCTGCTGTCGGGCACCATTGCGGGCATGCGCAAGGAAGCAGCAAAAACGTCTGCAGCAAAGCCGAAGCGCCGCAGTCTCACCAAGTCGGCATGAATTCGCCGCGCCCTGCGCGTATTGCAGTTGGTCCTCTCGGCTCGCCACGCTGGGCATTCGACGCAGTAGTAGCTGGCGGTTGCGAGGTTGTTGACATTGCCGATGCCAACGGATTGATCTGGGTCGATTATCAGCAGTCGGGCGCGCTTGGCGAAGTATTGAGCAAACATCCGAACATTGAGTGGGTGCAGCTTCCTTATGCCGGCATCGAGGAGTATCTGCCCTACATTTCAGACGATCGCCTCTGGACGAGCGCGAAGGGCGGTGTCTATTCGGGCCCGGTGGCCGAACTTGCCATTGCTTTGTTGCTTGGCGGAATGCGCTACACCTATGGTTACGCCCGCAAAAAGCAATGGTCCGAAGATGCCGGACGAACCATCATTGGCAGCCGAGTAACCGTTCTCGGTGGTGGTGGCATTGCCCAAATGATCATCGATATCTTGCAACCGTTCGATTGTCACATCACTGTTGTTCGCAGGCATATTCAACCGATGCGCGGTGTCGCGACTGTTGTGGATTCCGAACATTTGGTGGACGCGTTAACCGACGCTGATGCGGTCGTGATGGCTATGGCATTGACAGAAGAAACTACGGCGATGATTGGCCGAGCCGAGCTTGAAGCAATGTCGCCACACGCATGGATAGTGAACGTGGGTCGTGGCAAACACATCGACACAAACGCACTTGTCTGGGCTCTCGAAAACAACGTCATTGGGGGCGCTGCTCTCGATGTCACCGACCCAGAACCACTTCCACCAGGTCATCCGTTGTGGTCTTTCGATAACTGCGTAATTACGCCTCATGTTGGTAATACCGACGAAATGGCTCCTGCGCTGCTTGGGCAACGAATTACTGCAAACGTGAAATTGTTTGCTGCAGGACAGCCGCTGCTGGGAGTGGTCGACCCTACATTGGGCTACTGATATGACGTATTACCAAGTTCTCGGCGTCGCCGAAACCGCAACCGATAGTCAAATCCGTGATGCGTACCGCAATGCTGTTCGTCGCGTGCATCCCGACACTGCAACTACTTCGAGCGACACCGCATCTTCTGAGATGGCTGCAATTTCCGAGGCATGGTCGGTGTTGTCGGATAACGAACTGCGAAAGTTGTACGACATTTCTCGCAAGGCAATGGGCGCAACCAATCCTGCAAGTAGCCCAGCTCGGCCGCAACCTCAATACGAGCACGCGCAGTTTCCGTGGCGCATGGTGCTCACGTTCATAGTTGTTGGTGTCGTCGTGGTACTTGTGCTCAATGCGCTAAGTGGCCCCGCCGTGGTGAGCGGGCCTGATGGTCTGATACAAAGCGGTTCGTGCGTTGTTGTGGATGAAAACAGTGCGGTGAGCGAAGTGGACTGCGCATTGGAGCACTATGGCGTTGTCAGCCAACTTGTCGGTTTCGACATGGTGTGTCCGTCTGACCAGGAGTCGTACCGTGATCGACAAGGGATGGGCACTGCCTGCGTTGTTCCCAAATAGCAGGGGCGTGTAACCTAATCAGCCTCGGGCGGTTAGCTCAGTCGGAAGAGCGCCACGTTCACATCGTGGAAGTCGTGGGATCGAGGCCCATATCGCCCACGAGGGTTAGTCTTTGAGGGTGCCCCAACATTGTGAGCGCCCACTGTGCCGAGAGATTGCCACGGTTGAGTATTCGATGAATGCTCAGGCTCTTTTGGTAACGCTCGAGAACTATGCGCAAGTCGGAAACGAGCGTCGCAACTGTTTGTGTATGAAGCATGCCGACAGGTTGAGCGTGCCAAGAGGATGGTCGATTGACGATCGGCGCGAAAGTGTGCCACGTTTGTTCAGGCCACCGGCGCCAGTAAAGGTGCAGCGTGACGCCACGCCTGCTTCGGGCCAACGACGTAAATCTCGCGGAGATGCGGTGCGTCCAAAATTGTTTGATCGTGAAGTTGCGCAGGAGCCTGCACCAACTCCGCCTGCACCTGCTCCAACTCCGCCTGCACCTGCTCCAGCGCAAGTTGATGATTGGGAAGTGCGAGACGATGGCTTAGAGGAAACTCAGGCCATGCAATGGAAACCTTCTTTCGATCACACTGATGACCTTGGCGGCATTCTTCGTCCGAAGGGCAAATTGATGAGTAGGGCCTTCGGAATGGACGACACATTTTCTGCGCCAAGGCCAACGCCAGAAGTAAACGACGACGAACTAGAGCGTGAACCGTTTAACGAAAACGATATTCCTTAATCTGTTATGGATGTTTACGCATCGCTTGATGCCCCAGTCGATTGTGCGCGCCTCCACCTGGCAATGAGCGACCTGTCTGCTTATACACAATGGCTCGACATTGTTTATCGGGCAGAAGCCGACAACCAATTAATTGGTGGGGATCCAGTGTGGAATGTGCAGTTGCGCGGCAAGGTTGGCCCGTTCGCGCGTTCCAAAAACCTGAGAATGGTACGGACAGTGAACGATGCTGGCTCGCGAGTGGTGTTCGAGCGCAAAGAACTTGATGGTCGAAGTCATTCCGCTTGGGTGCTTACCGCCGACATTTCACCAAAGGGTGATGGTTCAACCGTTGCGGTGCACCTGCATTACGGCGGCACATTGTTTACTGGTGGCGTACTGGAGCGTTTGTTGGCTGATCAGATAACGCGCGGGCAACAACGCTTGTTGCAAACGTTGTAATCGATTTATTCTGCGGTCACTACGCGGCGTGCGCCAAGTTTGATTGGCTGACCTGCGGCAAGCTGTCCGCATGCGGCATCGATGTCGGTGCCACGGTTGCGACGAATGGTTACGTTGACACCCAAATCTTCAAGTTGTCGGGCAAACTCGCGGACGCCCTCGGGGGAGGTGCCCTTTGTGGGCCAGCCTGGTGTGGGGTTGAGAGGAATGAGGTTGACGTGTGCGGCTGGGCGCAACCGCTTGCACAAGCGGGCTAGTTCGCGGGCGTCTTGTGGCTGATCGTTGATGCCGTCGATCATGGCCCACTCGAAACTGACACGACGATTCTTTTTCAGCAGATAGTCGGCACAGGCCTGCACCAAGTCGGCTAGCGGATAGCGCTTATTGATTGGTACAAGTTCATCTCGCAGCGAGTCGCGTGCAGCATGCAGCGAGACAGCCAAGTTGACGGGAAGCGGACGGTCGGCAAGTGTGCGAATGCCAGGCACGATGCCAACTGTAGAGATGGTGAGGTTTCGCGCAGACAGGCCAATGTCGGCGTGAAGACGTTCAACGGCACCCCATACGGCTGCCTCGTTGGCAAGCGGTTCGCCCATGCCCATGAACACAACGTTGGCAAGTCGTTGCTTGCGTTTTGCGCTTTCTCGCGCGGCACGCACAACTTGTTCCACAATCTCGCCGGTTGTGAGATGTCGGCTAAAACCTGCTTGGCCTGTTGCGCAGAATCCACAGGCCATTGCACAACCTGCTTGAGTGCTGACACACACTGTCGCGCGGTCGCGATAGTGCATCAACACGGTTTCGATGGGGTGTCCGCCATTGACAAGCGACCACAAGAACTTGACGGTGTCGCCCTTGTCGCTGATGCTTGTTGTTACGGAGTTGAGCGCCGTTGGCAACATTTCGGTCATTTGGGTACGAAGCGCGGCAGGAAGCGTGAGAATTTTCTCGGGTTCTAGCAATTGCTTGTATAGGCCGTCCCAGATTTGTGTAATCCGGAATGCGGGCTGGTCTTCAAGCAGTACTTCGATGTCCTCACGAGTTGCATCGTAAAGACTTGTCATGACCTACAGGCTAGAGGTGGTGACAGTAGATCCTTGGTTATTGCAAGTGTGGCTGAGCCAATTGTTCGTAATTCCGCATTCGAGCACGCAGCACATCAAGGCTTGCTGTCCAGAACGATTCGGATGTCACGTCGATGCCGAAGGCCTGTCCCAACTGCTCGGCGGTGTCCATGCCAGCCCTTGAAAGCACGTCGTCATATCCATCTCGAAACTTCTCTGGATCCAGTTGATACTGCGCATATAAGCCCAGCCCGAACAGCAAACCGTAGGTATATGGCCAGTTATAAAAATGGCTGCCGTAGTAGTGGGGTTTCAAAACCCACATGTGGGGGTGAGCGGTTGTTTGGTCAAGGCCGTCGCCGTATGCATCGCGTTGCGCAGAGAGCATGATCTCATTCAGTTCGCTCACACCGAGGGTGCGCTTCTGTCGACGGGCAAACACTTCGGTCTCAAACAGGAAACGACTGTGGATATCGACGACTACTTGGTTTGCACCGATGAGGTCTACGTCCAGTAGCGCTAAGCGGTCGTCGCCCTGCAAGCGAGAAAGACCTTCCTCAACAACGAGCGTCTCGCAGAAAATACTCGCGGTCTCTGCAAGTGCCATGGGCAGTCGCTTTTGCAGGGCGGTGCGATGCGCCAATTGGGTGTTGTGGTATGCGTGCCCTAGTTCGTGCGCGGTAACTTGCGCCGAGTCGACGCTGCCGCTCCAGTTCAGCAGTACAAGCGAGCGGTCGTCAACGAATGACATGCAAAATGCGCCGCCAACTTTGCCTTCTCGAGGTTCAGCATCTAGCCACTGTTCGTTAATTGATCGATCAACAAGATGTGAAAGTCGATCGCTGTAACTCGCGAAGGCACCTTTTACTAATGAGATACCTTGATCCCACGAAATCGGCCCGGGTGAAATGCTGAGCGGCGCGGCAAGGTTCCACCAGGAAAGCCCGTTGGTGTCACCAACGAGTTTTGCCTTTACGCGCATCCAGCGGCGAAAGTCGGGCAACGATGCGTGCACCGCAGACTGCATGGCATTGAATGTTTCGAGGCTCACGTTGTTGGAGTAGAGCGATGCATCCAGCGGTTGCTTCCACTTGCGTCTGCGATTAACCACGTTGGCTTCACCCTTGATGCTGTTCATCGCGGCAGCACATGCCACCGCAATAGTTGGCCATGCGCGCATCTCGGCTTCGTATGCGGCTTTGCGCACGTTCAAGTCTGAATCGGTTGAAAGACCGCGAACCGCTGCCATCGGCATCGTCTTTGTTCCCGTCGGAAGGTGTACTTCGGTGCTCAGTTGGGATGTCAGGTCGCCCTGTAGGCGCCCCCATGCGGAAGAGCCAGTGGTGCCAAGCTCGGAATAGAGACCTTCTTCAACTTCGGACATTTGATGTTCGGCGCGTGCTTGCAAACGCTCGAGAGGGCCCATGTGATCCCGTGCCTCGGTACTTACTGTTGCCAGCTGTTCGGTGCCCAATGCAGCCACCCAGTCGGCAAGGCGGGCGAGCAACGGAGAAACTCGTGCATCGAGTGTTTCCATTTCACTCAGCAAACCTTGCGCGCGTTCATTGCGCGAGTCGGTACTCACAGTTGCATAGATGTAAGCACCAAGAATTTCCTGCGCTTCGACAACATTATTGAAAGTGCTGATTACAGAATCGGCCGCTTCGCCATCCGCTGGCTGCACCGGGCGGGGAGTAATGGCGCGCACGTTGTGTTCTTCAAATAAAGCCTCGAGCCGAGTTACTCCAGCGCCTGCAGATTCCATTGCGTCGGTAAATGAGCGCGCATCAAATGATTGATGGACGTCTGCTACAGACCAGCGAGGCAGAGCAGTTTGCTGTTGGGTGTTAGTCATGGTCCAAAACTACTGGACGTCACCGACAAAGGCTCGTTGGGTATGGTGCGTTGTAAACCCAAGTGAACGATAAAGCGAAAGCGCCGCCAGATTGTCGGCTGCTACATACAACATGCCAACAGGTGCGCCTTCGGCCGAGAGGTGCTGCAGTCCTGCAATGGTCAAGGCGCGTCCTAAACCGCGCCGAGCAAAATTCGGGTCTACGGCAATGACGTAAATTTCACCTAGATGCGGTGTGGTGTCTGGGTGAAGTTTGGTCCAGCAGAATCCAGCGAGTTGGTCATTTTCGTGATGCAGCAACAAGCCTTTGGGGTCGAACCATCTAGTTGCAAAACGAGAGGCAAGTGTTTCGGTGGACCAATGGCCTTGCTCGGGGTGGTCGGCAAACGCGCGGTTGTTTACTTCCAGCCATTGGGCTTCGTCTGTGCCAACTCGGAAGGCACAAGTTTCAATGTCGGTTGAAAGAGCGAGCGGCAATTGCACGCGCAACTGCAGCATGGTTCGCCCAGGCGACAAACCAATGTCGGCAGCAAGACTTGCGTATGTCGGGGTTGGTTCAAATACCCACCAGTGAACATGGCCGCCACCTTCAACCCGGATGATGTCGATTGCAGCGCGTAACATTTCGGGGCCAATGGTGGTCATCTCGTATCGATGATGGGGGTGAACTACCAAGTCGAGCGACCAAGATTCGTTGCCACGCGAAACTTGACAGTACGCAACGAGGTGGTCGTGGTCTTCTTGTACGCCGAGCAAACCAGCAAACCCTGGGCGGCCGCCCTGGCGCAGGTCAAGCCACATGTGATCGGAAAGCGGTCGTTGTCCATCTGCGCGCTCTACGGCTTCCAGTAGCGAATCGATGTCGGCCATTGCCTCAGCCAGCTCGGCACCTGCTCGGCGCTGAAGAATGGTGAGTGACATGGGTGTCAGGATATCCGTGCTGGATGACTAGTGTTCGCACCTGTGGCAACAGTAAAGGTGAACAAGAAAATTGCCGATCGCGCAACAGAGGTGTTGAAGCGGCTGAAGGTGATCTACCCAGAAGCAATTTGCGAGCTCACACACGACAGCGCTTTTCAGTTGCTTGCAGCAACAATTCTTTCGGCGCAATGCACGGATGCGCGTGTAAACATGGTGACGCCAGCCCTATTCGCAGAATTTCCTACCGCCGAGAAACTCTCTGTTGCCAATGTTGAGAGAGTGGAGGAACTGGTCCGCTCCACAGGGTTTTACCAAACAAAGGCAAAGAACCTCGTCGGTATGGCTCGTGGTGTTGTCGACAGATTTGGTGGTGAAGTTCCAACTGCAATCGAGGATTTGATTACGTTGCCCGGAGTAGGGCGCAAGACTGCCAACGTGTTGCGAAGTGTGGTCTTCGACTTGCCTGGCTTGGCGGTAGACACGCACGTTGGACGCTTATCGCGAAGGCTTGGATTAACCAAAGAGGAAGACCCAGTGAAAGTGGAATATGCGCTCAACGCAATGTTCCCACCCCAGGAATGGGGCGGATTTGGACTTCGATTGATCTTGCACGGTAGGCGCGTGTGCGATGCGAAGAAGCCGCAGTGCCAAGTGTGCGAGTTTGCCGACATTTGTCCATCGTCTGAGCTTCCAAGATCCAAAATGGCAAAATCAGCAGGTTCTAAAAAGCCTGCAGCAAAAAAAGCTCGATAAGCCGTTACATTGTGCACTCGCGCGAGGCGTTTCGCTTTCGCGCGGTGCTGGTCTCGGGTCCGCCGCCTGAGATCGCGTGCCAAGGGCCCCTCACGGGGCCTTTGTCATTTGTCTGGTTTATTCGTCAGCACAACGTGCAAGCCTCGCGTCTAAGATGCAGCGATGCCTGCTGACATTTCTGGGAACACCGCCAGCACTCGGGCCGAGCTTTCTGCTCTTGTCGACACGCTGGAGCGCTCGCGCGAAAGGCTCAGCGCACTTGCGCAGTCGCGAGCCATGGCAATCCGCGACCCAAACAACGCCGATGCCGGCGACGACTTATTGACCGCAATCTATGAAGCCGAGCGCGGCGTGAACACGGCGCTGCGCTTGGTGCTGCGTGCATCGCGACAGGGTCGCTGATGCAAATCTTTCCATCACGCCAAGATTTCCATTTTCTTTCGGTCAACTTCACCGTTGTTCCCGTATGGACCGAAATTCTCGCCGACGTAGAAACCCCCGTTGCTGCATACATGAAGTTGGTGGGGGACAAGCCTGGGTTCTTGCTCGAGTCGGTCGAGCACGGGGGCAATTGGAGCCGATACTCATTCGTTGGTCGTAACGCATTAGCAACGCTGCAAATGCGCAATGGAAACATGGTCGTCTCAGGCGCCGTGCCAGAGGACATCGACCTAGACCATGGCATGCTCGGCGCGATGGAGTCGTTGTTGTCTATATATAAGGCACCAGTAATGGAGGAGTTGCCTCCGTTGCAAGGCGGCCTCATGGGCTTCCTGGGCTACGACATTGTCCGCGAAATAGAAAACCTTCCAAATGCTCCCCGCGATGTTCACGAGTTTCCCGATGCTGTCGTCAGCATGATCGGTTCGCTGGTTGCGTTTGATCATTGGCGTCAGCGTGCGTATGTCTTGGAAAGTGTTCCGCTTGTCGATCGCAACTCACTTGAAATCGATGCTGCATACGACGCAGCGATCGAGCGCATCCACGCCGCTGTTAACGACCTCACTCAACCACTTGCGTATGTTGCGGTAGAACCACCGCTTGCTACTGATTCCAAGCCGGCACGAGACGTACCTAAGGGCAGTTCGTTTCAAACTGCGGTTGAAGCAGCAAAAGAGCACATCAGGGCTGGAGACATTTTTCAGGTGGTGCTTTCGCAGAGGTTTGATATTCAGCTAGGTGCCGACCCATTCGATTTCTATCGGGTGCTGCGGCAAGTTAACCCAAGCCCATACATGTATTACATGAAGCACAACAGCATCACCATAGTTGGCAGTTCGCCAGAGCCAATGGTGCAGTTGCGCGATGGCAAAGTTACAAGTCGACCCATTGCCGGCACTCGCAAGCGCGGTTTGGATGACGAGCACGACAAGAAGCTTGCAGCAGAATTGCGCGAGCACCCTAAAGAAGTTGCCGAACACATCATGTTGGTCGATCTAGCCAGAAATGATGTTGGTCGAGTGGCGCAGTTTGGGACAGTGAAGGTTGAAGAGTTGATGTCGCTCGAGTTGTACAGCCATGTCATGCATCTCACTTCGCAGGTAACGGGGCAATTGCGCGAAGGGCTTGGACCAATAGATGTACTGCGGGCAACGCTTCCTGCCGGAACGGTCAGTGGTGCGCCGAAAGTCAGGGCCATGGAAATCATCGACGAACTCGAGCCTGTGCGTCGTGGGCCTTATGCAGGCACCATCGGCTACGTAGATTTTTCTGGCAATCTCGACACAGCAATTGCTATTCGAACAATGTTTGTTGGGCCGAAGGGTGCAGTCTTGCAGGCAGGTGCTGGAATAGTCGCCGACAGCATTCCCGAAGACGAAGATCTGGAATGCCACAACAAGGTGGCTGCATTACTCGCGGCAATACCCGCAGCCCGCAGGATGACCGCCGCTCGGCAAGCCAATGCTTGATTCCGCATCGAGTGCGTTTTGGGTGCCAATCGTTCGCGATGTCGTCACAGTTACGGGCCCTGACGCTCGAAAGTATTTGCATTCACAGCTCAGCCAAAACATAGAAACCATGCAGCCTGGCGATGTACGCGCATCGTTCGTGCTGCAGCCAACTGGCAAGATAGACGCTCTGCTTCGCGTTTCGTGCGCGGCAAACGATCGGTTTGTGCTGGATACGGAAGCCGGCTTTGGCGAGAGCGTGGTCACCCGATTGAAGCGTTTCAAGATTCGAGTAAATGCCGACTTGGATCTGCAGCAACAAAACTGGCGGGCCGTTCGCAATTGTGGGGGCACCACCATAGATGGGTCGCTTGCCGCGTGGCGCGCCGACGGCACTGCAGTAGATGTTTTCTCGCCCGCATTGGCGTTGCCTAAAACCATTCAGCAGGGCACCACCGAACAGTTTGCTGCAGCGCGTGTCGCTGCCATGTGGCCGATCATGGGCGCCGACATTTCTACCGACATGATTCCGGCCGAAACTGGCATAGTCGAGTGTGCCGTCAGCTTTACTAAGGGTTGCTATCCCGGACAAGAACTCGTTGAACGTATGGATTCGCGCGGATCAACGGCACCGAAAATGCTGATGCGCATCGAGTGCCCGGCTGATGCAGTGGCTGGGTCTGATGTTGTCGTCAATGGTGTAACGGTTGGCACCTATACAACAGTTGCTGGCACACAGGCGATTGCGCTCATAAAGCGAGGAAGCGTTCTCGTTTAGTTTTTTATATTATAACTAAATCGTTGCTAAGGATAAGATCGTCTCATGCCGCTTATTTTTTCGTTTGATCATAAACATCGCAAAGCGCCGATGGAGATGAAAGATTTGCTCGGCGGCAAGGGCGCCAATTTGGCAGAAATGACAAGCGTGCTCAAGCTGCCAGTGCCACATGGTTTCACCGTCACCACAGATGCCTGCAGGGGATACATGAAGGGTGGCTGGCCAAAGACACTTGATGCCGAGCTGAAGCAACAGGTTGCGCTTTTGGAGAAAAAGATGGAGGCGAAACTTGGCGATCCGCATCGACCACTGTTGGTCTCAGTGCGATCCGGAGCCAAGTTCTCGATGCCAGGAATGATGGACACGGTTCTCAACCTTGGCCTCAACGACGTAAGTGTCGTTGGGCTTGCCGAATCCACAAACAACGAGCGATTTGCGTTCGACAGTTATCGGCGTTTCATTTCGATGTACGGACGAATTGTGCTTGGTATAGACGGCGACAAATTCGAGCATCCATTCGTGCTTGCTAAGTCAAACGCGGGCGTGTCGTCTGATGCCGAACTCCCTGCGTCCGCCCTGCGCGACTTGTGCGAAACGTATAAGTCTGTTGTTAAGCAATCCACGGGTAGAGAGTTTCCGCAAGACCCGATGAAACAACTGCGAGGTGCCGTTGAAGCTGTATTTCGCTCGTGGAATGGTGCCCGTGCGATTGCGTATCGCGTGCGCGAAAAAATCAACCATGACTTAGGAACGGCAGTCAACATTCAAGCAATGGTTTTCGGAAACCGAGATGACAATTCGGGAACCGGAGTGGGCTTCACTCGCAACGCCGCCACCGGTGAGAGTAAGCCATACGGCGATTTCCTTGTCAACGCCCAAGGGGAAGATGTGGTTGCGGGCATTCGCAACACCGAAAACCTTGATGCTTTGCAGCGAAAATTTCCAGAGATTCATCAAGAGTTGATGTCGATATTCGCTCGGCTCGAGCGACATTACAAAGACATGTGCGACACCGAATTTACAATTGAACAAGGAAAGCTTTGGATGTTGCAGACTCGCGTGGGTAAACGCACGGGTGCCGCAGCGTTAAAGATGGCTGTCGAAATGACAAAACCAACTGGCGCCGGAAAAGCGGCCTGGAAGATTTCAAAACGAGAAGCCCTGATGCGCGTGAACGCAGATCATCTCGACCAAGTCATGCATCCCCGCTTTGTCAACAAGAAACAAGCGATTGCTGTTGGTCTGGCGGCGTCACCGGGCGCTGCAGTCGGAAAGGTGTATTTCTCTGCAAGCGATGCCGAGAAGGCGGTTGGCCGAGGCGAAGCCGTGATCTTGGTACGAGGTGAAACCAGCCCCGACGATGTGCACGGCATGATGGTGGCTCAGGGCATCCTCACTACACGTGGCGGCCTGGTGAGCCACGCCGCCGTTGTCGCGCGCGGGTGGGGTACGCCTGCGATTGTCGGTGCGGAAGCAGTGATGATCGACGGCAAACAGTTTGCGGTTGGTTCGACAGTGGTGCGCGAGGGCGACACTATTTCGATAGACGGCTCAACTGGCGAGGTAATGCTTGGGTCCATCGAGATGGCTGCTGCAGAGCCGACCAAGGATTTTCACACCATCGTGAAATGGGCTGATGAAGTGCGCAAAGGCAAGATGGCAGTAAGGGCCAATGCAGACAACCAACAAGATGCTGAAATGGCTCGCCAGTTTGGTGCCGAAGGTATCGGGCTCTGCCGAACGGAACACATGTTTCTTGCGCCAGATCGGTTACCCGTTGTTCGTCAAATGATTCTCGCTGAGACACCCGAAGAAGAGACAATTGCATTGGAAGCACTCCGCGAAGTGCAAACAACAGACTTCGTTGCGTTATTGCGGGCAATGAGCGGGCTTCCTGTGACGGTGCGTCTTCTTGATCCTCCTCTTCACGAATTTCTTCCACGCGTTGGAGAACTAGAAGGCAAGCAGGCGCTTGGCGAACTGAGCGCACAAGAACAAAAGCTTCTCGACGCAGCACATGCATGGTCTGAAGTGAACCCAATGCTGGGAACCCGCGGAGTACGACTAGGCGTACTGAAGCCCGGTTTGTATGCAATGCAAGTGAAGGCGTTGTTAACTGCAGCAGACATTGTTGCCAACGAGGGTTTTCAACCAATCATCGAGATCATGATTCCTCTCGTCACCACGAAAGAAGAGTTAACTCTTGCGCGCAGCTGGGTGGAGGAGGCAATCGTTCAACATGCCCGCTTGCCGCGAACGACCGCAGGAAACAAAGCAGGCAAGGTTCGCAAAATCTCTCGCCCCAAAGTGACAATCGGCACGATGATCGAAACGCCTCGAGCCGCGCTTGTTGCAAATGAACTCGCTGAGGTCAGCGATTTTTTCAGTTTTGGAACGAACGATTTAACACAGATGACGTTTGGATTTAGTCGGGATGATGTGGAAAGCCGATTAATGCCGCAATATTTGGCTGCGGGTTTACTGAAGCGCAACCCATTCGAGTCGATAGATGCGGTTGGTGTGGGCGAACTGGTTCGGATGGCTGCAAAGAGAGGCAGAAAAACAAAACGCTCGTTGAAGCTTGGGGTCTGCGGTGAGCACGGGGGAGATCCCGACTCAATCGCCATGTTTTACGCGGCGGGACTTGACTACGTCTCGTGTTCGCCGTATCGTATTCCCATAGCCCGACTTGCGTGCGCGCAAGCGATCATCGGGGGAAGCTCAACAGATTCCAAATAGGAGTCGGTTCAACACCCGAAAGGTCTTGGCAATTTCAACATGTTCAATCTGATAGCAGCAGGTAGCGGAAGAGAAAATTTCGTAGACATCACTGTTCCCTGGTGGGGATGGGAGATGCTGCTTGGTGTCATTGGCGCCCTGTTGCTGTTCGACATTTTGGTTGTCCATCGTCGACCACACGTAGCGCATGTAAAAGAAGCAGCCATCGAGTCGGCCGTGTGGGTTGGCATTGGTGTCGGTTTTACTTTTGTTATTTGGTGGATGTTCGAGCGTGCAGCTGCAGTCGAATACATCAGCGGCTATCTCATTGAAAAGAGCCTCAGCATAGACAACGTCTTCGTTTGGGCGATGATCTTCACCCACTTCAAAGTGCCGCGCGAGTATCAGCACCGAACATTGTTCTGGGGCATTTTTGGCGCGTTAGTGATGCGTTTCGTGTTTATCTTCTTGGGTGTCGCCATCATCGAACGATTTGACTATGTGTTGATCGGCTTCGGTTTGTTCTTGATCTACACGGGTGTTGGTGTATTCCGCCACGGCGGTGAAGACGACGCCAACCCTTCCGACACGCGCACGATGCGGCTGTTCCATCGCTTCGTACCAACAACGGACGAACTCGACGGCCAGAAGCTGTTCACGAAAAAGAACGGCAAGCGTCTTGCCACGCCGCTCCTCGCAGTGTTGGTAGTCATCGAGATATCCGACCTCATCTTCGCAATCGACTCGGTGCCAGCAGTGCTTGCCGTGAGCAACGAGCAATTCATTGTTTTTGCCGCCAACGCGTTTGCGATCATGGGCCTTCGCGCCCTGTACTTCCTGTTTGCAGACATCAAGGACAGGTTCGTCTACTTGAAGCCCGCCATTTCGGTGCTCCTCATCTATGTGGGCATCAAGATGACGGTCGCTCACTGGTATCACGTGCCCACAGCATGGTCGCTCGGTTTCATCACGCTGACCATGACGGTGGCCATTGTGGCTTCTATCCGCAAGGATCGTAAGCACTAGCCTTCGGGGCGTGGCAATTGCTGACGACGACATAGAGCGGGTCCGCGACACCGTATCGCTGGTGGATGTGGTGCAGGGCTATATGCCGTTGAGACGAGTTGGTCGAAACTGGGTAGGGCTTTGCCCGTTTCATGCCGAGAAATCTGGTTCGTTCAACGTGCGCGAGGAAACGAAGCGCTACCGCTGTTTTGGTTGCGGCGCGGCTGGCGACGTATTCAAGTTTGTTCAAGAGATCGAGCACCTGGATTTTGTTGGGGCAGTAGAGCAGCTTGCCGGTAAGGCCGGTATCCAGTTGACATATACAACGGGTGGCCAAAGCAAGGATCGCCAGCGCCGAAAACAGTTAGTTGAGGTAATGGATAGCGCGGTCAATTGGTACCACGATCGTTTGCTGCAGGGCCCCGATGCTAGGGAGGCCCGCGACTATCTGCGCGCCAGAGGTTTGTCGGGTGACGTCGCGCGTCAATTTAAAATTGGCTGGGCGCCAGACGACTGGGATGCAATGAGTCGCGAAATAGGTGTTTCAATCGACTTGCTTAAGGAAGTTGGATTGGCCTTCGTCAACAAGCGAGGTAAACCACAAGACTCGTTTCGCGCACGCGTGCTGTTCCCAATTTTTACCGATGGTGGCGAGGCCGTTGCATTCGGCGGCCGAATTTTGCCGGGAAGTACAGACCCTGCGAAGTACAAAAACTCTTCTGAGACAACCATCTATGCGAAGTCAAAAACGTTATACGGGCTTAATTGGGCCAAAGCCGACATTGTTAAAGCCGATGAAGTGATTGTTTGCGAGGGCTACACCGACGTGATTGGATTTCATCGCTCGGGCATCACGCGCGCGGTTGCAACTTGCGGCACCGCACTTACCGAAGAGCACGTTCGACTGCTGAAGCGATTCGCCAACAAAGTCGTTCTTGCTTTTGATGCAGACAAAGCAGGGCAGGGTGCAGCCGAGCGTTTCTACGAGTGGGAAAGCCGCTACAAGGTGCAAGTGAGTGTTGCGAAGTTTCCTGATGGTAAAGACCCGGGCGATCTTGCATCGTCCGACCCGGAGGGGTTGGCTGCAGCGATCAAAGATGCAAAGCCGTTTTTGGGGTTTCGTCTGCAACGCGTGTTCTCCATGGGTTCGATTAGTTCGCCAGAAGCTCGCTCGCGCACTGCAGAGCAAGCAATGTCGGTGATCAACGAACACCCAGATAAAAACGTTCGCAAGTTGTACGCGGGTGAAGTGGCAAGCCACGTTGGTATTCCCGCCGCAGATTTGATGACGCTTGCCGAGCGTGGCTCCCGCAAACCCGTTGTGGCGGTGGCAGCACCAGCCCGATCTACGCGCCGGGAAAATGCCGAGTTTGTGGCTATTGCACTATTGATCCAACAGTGGGACGATATTGCTCCATGGATGGTCGAGGCGCTGTTCCAAGACGACGTCTACCGTCGTGCATTCCTGGCTCTCGCCGAAACACAGGGTGTAGTGAACACCGCTCTTGAATCGGCCGACCCGGAGGCACGCGAAGCCATAGAGCGTGCGGCAGTGGCCGATGTCGATTCTGAGCCGATGTTGGAGGCGCTCAATCTCATTTCTGCAGCAGTGCGTCGTGAGCTCACTGCTCGCGTGAAAATTTCGGATCCGGAACAAATCCGCCTCGACCGAGATGCCCGCTTGCTGCTCGAACGGTTGGATAACCCCACTACGGCAGACGAAGCCGCCTCACAATTGCTCGACTGGCTTAATCTTCGCCTTCAGGATCACGTATGAGGAGCACCTTTGCTAGCGACTCGGGCCCAGATGCCGTTCGCATGTACCTCAACGAAATAGGTCAAGTAGACCTCCTAACAGCCGATGACGAAAAACGGCTGGGTAAACAAATCAAAGATGGCTTAGAGGCCAAAAAGCAACTTGATGAGACGGCGGCCGCGCTTGGCATTCGCGAAAGGCGAGCGCTGCAGCGAACCATAAGCGACGGAGAAAAGGCAAAGGAGCACATGGTTCGCGCCAACCTGCGCCTGGTTGTGTCCATAGCGCGGCGTTACGACCGCAAGGAGTTGCAACTGGCCGACTTGATACAGGAAGGCAATATCGGCTTGATGCACGCTGCCGATAAGTACGACTTTGAGAAGGGCTTTAAGTTCTCTACGTACGCAACATGGTGGATACGCCAAGCAATGTCGCGAGCAATGGCCGACCAGGGCCGCAACATTCGTATCCCTGGCCACATGATGGAAATTGTCAACCGCGTCCATCGAGTGGAGCGCGAGTTGGCCTCCGAGTTGGAGCGCGACCCATTGCCCGAAGAGGTTGCCGTGCGTTGTGGGCTCACCGTCGACAAGCTGCTCGAAGTGATGCAGATCGCAATTACCACCACCAGCCTTGATGCACCTGTTGGCAGCGATACAGACGACCTCACAGTGGGGGACACCATCGCCAGCAGCGATGCCACCAACGATCCCATCGAATCAACCGAGAAAAGGCAGTTGGGCGAAGCTGTGGAGCGCACGCTGAAGGACCTTCCCGAACGCGACCAAGAAATTGTGATGATGCGTTTTGGTATTGGTAAGTATGTTGGCCAGCCGCACACGCTTGAGGACGTGGCCAAAATAATGAAGGTAACTCGTGAGCGCGTGCGCCAGATCGAGCAAAAGACGCTGGCACGCTTGCGCCATCCACACAACAGCGCCAACCTGCGCGGTTTTCTGGATGACAACTAGCCTGTTGAAATGACTTCCGGCAACGCTCAAGCCCGGCGCAAGTCCACCGACTGGAAGGTGGTCACCGTTAACGGCGAGGGCCGAGTGGGCACCAAGCCCGACTACGTGGTGACCGAAGAGCCGATGGAAATTCGTGCCGAAGGGCCCGGACAAGAGCCAGTACAAATCTCAGTGACGATGCGAACGCCAGGCAACGACTACGAGTTGGCCGTGGGGTTTCTGTACACAGAAGGGATCGTTACTCGGCCGGATGACGTTCGAACGGTGAAGTATTGCGAACTGGTGGAGGGCGAGGAGCAAAAGTACAACATCGTTACTGTTGCGCTTGCGAGGGGTTTTGATATGGCACTTGCCAGGCGCGCAATGGTCACTTCGGCCAGTTGCGGAATTTGTGGCACCGAATCGATCGATCAATTGCTCCAGGCAACCGAGCCTGTCGATCGCGATAGCGGGCCAACTATCAGCGCCAAAACACTCATGTCGATTTCCGATTCAATTCGTGCTGCGCAACCCACATTCGACAGAACTGGCGGCCTGCATGCTGCTGCGCTGTTCGACTCGGACGGGGCAGTGTCGGTGGTTCGTGAGGACATCGGTCGGCACAATGCAGTCGACAAAGTGGTTGGCGCCAGCGTGATGGCCAAAACAGTTCCGCTCACACGTCATGGCCTATTTTGCAGCGGCCGCTTATCGTTTGAAATTATCCAGAAAGCAGCAATTGCTCGCATTGCGTTTATCGCAGCTGTCGGCGCACCATCAAGCCTTGCTGTACAGACTGCCGACGTGCTCGGCATCACGCTTGTTGGGTTCCTGCGCGACGGCAAGGCCAATGTCTACACGCACGACTACCGCGTGAAGATGAACTAACTAAACGTTGCTTGTTTGCTCGCTGTTTGTTTCAGCACATCTTCGTTCAAAGTGATGCCAAGGCCCGGTTCGTCCGATAGATGAATCCATCCGTCGCCATCGGCTTCAATCGTTTCGTTGAGGATGTAGTCGCGCCGGGCAGTTGACCACTCTGGTGGGTCGAAGGGAAACTCGATGAAGGGTGCGCCAACAGTTCCTGCAGTGAGATGCAAGTTGGCCATGACGCCGATGCCGTTGCCCCAGGTGTGTGGAGTGAAGATCTTGCCGGCCTTTTGAACTTCGAATGCAAGCTTGGCAAGGCCGGTTATTCCTTGAGAACACACGGCGTCCGGTTGAAAGACATCGAAGCATCCGCGCTCGAGCAACTCGCGAAACTCGTACGGCTCGCGAGTCATTTCGCCCCCGGCAATGCGGATGCCAACGCGCTTGCGAAGTTCGGCCATACCCGCGTAGTCGCCACGGTGAAGCGGCTCTTCCATCCAATACACACCATGCTCTTCCAGCACGTTTGCAACAGATGTGGCGTGGTCTACGTTCCAGGGCGTTGCGGTGTCCCACGGCATTCTCCAGCCTTGGTTGCAGTCCACCATTAATTCAAGGCTCGAGCCCAGTTCGCTTCTGATGGCTTTCACTACCGCCAAGTCGTCGTCCAACTTTGGGCGGCCGAAGCGCACCTTAAGTGCGGGGAACCCCAGGCTTCGTGCCCGCTTGGCAACATCAACCATGTCGGTGATGCTGCGGTGGACACCAGAGGATGCGTAGGCGCGGATCTTGTTGTCGAACCCGCCGAGCATTTTCCAGACAGGCTCACCCTGAATCTTTCCCTTGAGATCCCATAGGGCCAAGTCGAGAGGCCACTGCCTGCCGGCGTGAAACTCGATATTGGAGATCACCGCGGCATGACGATCGACATCCAGCGGGTCTTGGCCGATGAAATACCGTTCGTAGTCGGCAAAGCCGTACATCGCATCGCCCGAGCCAACACCACAGCGCCCCTGATCATCGAACACTCGCACGATCGTTGCAGGGAACTGCGTTCGTGGGCGGGTGTCCCACGACGCCGGAAACGGCGGGTCGAGGGGTAGCTGATGGTGAGTGATCTCGATTCGAGCGATTGTTGCCATGACTAGGCGCGCATACGTGAGCCGCTTGGGTCGAGCACGGGCTCGATTTGCAAGCTGGCTGGGCGCATGTTGCCAATGATTTCAATTTCGAAACCAGTTGTGCCCTCTGCGGCAAGTTCGGCCGGGATGTAACCAAGGGCAAGCGATACGCCGGAGTAATGCGCGTATCCACCCGAGGTGATCCAACCAACAACTTTTCCATCATGGAAGACGGGTTCGTCACCAATCACGTCTGCTGGCCTTGTTGGGTCGACGTCCACTTTGAACATCACCAACTTGCGGGAGGGGCCGGTTTTCATTTCGGCTTCCACTGCCGCACGACCGATGAAATCGTGGTCGAGCTTCATAGCCCGATCCATGCCGGCCTCGAGCGGTGTGTAGATGGGGCGGTACTCGCGGTACCAAGTGCCGAAGTTCTTTTCTAGGCGCATGGTGATGAGCGCGCGGAAACCGAACAAGCGCATGTCGAATTCTTTTCCGGCTTCCCAGATCAGGTCGAACAAGTAACGCTGGTATTCGGGTGCAATCCAGATTTCGTAACCGAGGTCACCGGTGTATGTCATGCGCGACAGCCACACTGGCGCATTGCCGATGTTGACCCGACGGAATGCCATGAAAGGGAAGTCCTTCGTGGCAAGCGATGTGTCGGTCAATTTTTGCAATACGTCGCGTGAGCGTGGGCCGGCAACGGTGAGACCAACCATCGAGAGCGAAAGTGTCTCGAAGCGAATTGAGCTGTTCTCGGGAAGGTGCGCAAGGAACCAACGAGGGTGGTGTACTTCTGCGGCCTGCGAACCGAAGAGGAAGAACTCTTCCTCGCCAATTCGTGAGACAGAGAACTCGCCAACGATCTTTCCTTCTGGGTTGAGCATTGCGGTAAGCGATGTTCTGCCGATCTTTGGCAATGCGTTGGTGAAGAGGTGCTGCAACCATGCGGCCGAACCTTCGCCACTGACTTTGTACTTGGCAAAGTTGGATGCTTCGGAAAAGCCAACACGCTCACGAACTGCGCGTGATTCTTCGCCCACGTTCTTGAACGCATTGGAACGATAGAACGTGATCTCTTCTGTTGGCTCGAGGCCTTTGTCCTGGAACCACAGTGGGTGCTCAAGACCGAAGCCCGCGCCCATAACAGCGTTGTGCGAGAGCAAGCGGTCGTAGATAGGTGTGGTGTGCAATGGTCGTGCTGCTGCAAGCTCTTCGTTCGGGAAGGTAATGCGGAAACGACGCGAATAGTTTTCGCGCACCTTGGCGTTGGTGTATTCCAGCGTTGCGAAGTCGCCGAAGCGAGCAACGTCCATGCCCCAAATGTCTGCGCCTGGGTCGCCGTGCACCATCCAGTTGGCAAGTGAAAGCCCAACGCCTCCACCTTGTGACAAGCCGGCCATAACTGCACACGCCGACCACATGCCGCGCATGCCCTTGATAGGCCCCACGAGCGGGTTGCCGTCTGGCGAGAATGTGAATGGGCCGTTGACGAACTTTTTAATTCCTGCACGTCCCACAGCGGGGAAGTGTGCAAAGCCGCGCTCGAGCTCTGGAGCAATGCGCTCCAAATCGTGTGGCAACAACTGGAATACGAAATCCCATGGTGTTTCTTTCGGTGCCCACGGGCGATTGTTTTGTTCGTATGTTCCAAGCAGGATGCTCTGTCCCTCTTGGCGGGCATAAATTTCTCCCGCGAAGTCGATCATGTGAGGAAGTTCGCGACCGGTTTCTTTGTTGTATGCGATTACTTCTTCCATTGGCTCGGTCATCAAGTAGTGGTGTTCCATCGCCAATACTGGCAATTCAATTCCGCACATGCGGCCCACTTCGCGCGCCCACAAACCACCAGCGTTCACTACATGCTCTGCGTGAATGGTGTGGTCTTTGTCGGTAATGACGTCCCATGTTCCGTCTGCGCGCTGGCTGAGTCCGGTCACCCACGTCTCGGTGTACACCTCGGCTCCGCGGTTGCGAGCACAAATTGCGTAAGCGTGTGTTACGCCGTATGGGTCTACCGAACCTTCGTCTTCGTCGTACAACGCACCTACGAAATACTTCTCTTCAAGCAAGGGGTTGAGTTCTTTTGCTTCTTTCATCGACAGCATTTCCATGTGCATGCCGAGGTAACGACCGCGGGCTTGCGCCATCTTCAACCAGTCGAGACGCTCTGGTGTGTCGGCAAGTTGTAAGCCGCCAGGCAGGTGAATGCCGCAATTCTGGCCTGACTCTTTCTCGATTTCCTTGTACAAATTGACGGTGTATTGCTGCAAACGGGCAACGTTTGGGTCGCCGTTGAGCGTGTGCATGCCTCCGGCAGCGTGCCATGTGGAGCCAGCAGTCAATTGCTTGCGCTCGAGCAGGACAACGTCCGACCAGCCAGCCTTGGTGAGGTGATACAGCACGGAGGCGCCTACAACACCGCCACCGATAACTACTACGCGTGCAGAAGATTTCATAGGTTCAATTTCCTTCTCTATTAGTTAAAAGTCAGTTGCCACGCCGCCCTCGGCAACGCGTCGTTTGCGGAATGCATCAAGTTCTTCGTACGTTGCGGCGTCCATTTCTGGGCGTTGGTACTCATCAAGGAAAACTTGTGCCAACTCTTTTGCTTTTTGATCGGCAGTTGGTTTCCCTGCCTCTTCCCATGATTCGTAATTGCGCCAATCGGAAATGAGTGGCTTATAGAACGCGTCACGGAAACGGTCTTGTGTGTGTTGAACGCCGAAGAAGTGACCGGCTGGGCCAACCTCGCCAATTGCTTCGTGTGCAAGTGTTGCCTCATCTACAACGATGGGCTCGAGATAAGCGGCAACCATCTGCAACAAGTCGGCATCCAGTACGAATTTTTCGAGCGATGCATGAAGCCCGCCCTCCATCCAGCCTGCGCCGTGCATCAGCACATTGACGCCACCCTGAATCGCGCCCCACAGCGAAAACACGCTTTCGTATGCGGCTTGCGCATCCAGTGCATTCGCTGCACACACGTTGCTCGAACGGTATGGAACGTTGTACCTGCGGGCTAGTTGACCGCCGGCCATGGCTGTGCGCATGTACTCGGGTGTTCCAAATGCTGGTGCACCAGACTGCATGTCCACGTTGGAGGTGAAGCCACCGTAAGCAACAGGCGAGCCCGGGCGAACTAGTTGAGTAAACACCATTCCAGCCAATGCTTCAGCGTTCTGTTGCGACAGAGCACCAGCAAGTGTGATGGGGGCCATTGCGCCAGCAAGTGTGAACGGCGTGAGGATGACGATCTGATTACGAGCAGAAAACTCCATGATGCCTTGAAGCATTGGTGTGTCCAGTCGTAGCGGCGAAGACGAGTTGATAATGGTGAACACCGAAGGTTCTTTATCAAGTTGTTCCTGCGACACCTGGCGGGCAATGCGTGTCATCTCCAGAACGTCTTGGTTGCGTTGACGACCCAGGCTGTAACAGTGCAGTGCTTTGTCGGTCATGGTGAGCGTGTCGAAGGCACATTCAATATGTCGAATGGAAGCATGCAAGTCGACGGGCTCGACTGGGTAGCCAGCGACAAAGTGAATGATGTTAAAAATTTGCGACAGCTTCAGGAGATCCTGGAAGTTCTGACGGTTGCCTGCGTGGCGAGTGCCATCAAGCTCCATGAAGTTTGGTGGGCTGGCAACCGAACCGAATGCCATCCAGTTGCCACCGATGTTCAGGGTGTGCGCAGGGTTTCGCGCATGCAACTTAAATTCCGAAGGGCAAGTCTTGATGGTTTCCATCACCATCTCTGGGTCAAAACGCACGCGATTGTCCGTGACCTTTGCGCCATTCTTTGCCAACAGCTCGCGGGCTTCTGGCAGTAAGAAGTCGATTCCGTAATCACTCAGAATGCGCAGCGACGCAGTGTGGATGGCCTCTAATTGGTCGTCACTCACCACCTTGGTGGGGGCGTATTGCATTTGGGGCTGACGAAATGGTTTCTGCTCTGGCAACCGTGAGCGTGGGCCTGCGGCTTGGCGTTCACGTCCGCGACGACGCGGACCACCGGTTTCGATTTCGGTCACAATTACCCCTTGATGCTGCTGTTGTCAGCGCCCCGAAACTTCGGGGCACAAGGCAGAAATGCTACAGCGGCTAACGCCAGCGGGTCATATCGGCTTGGGCTAAACCCCGCGCCGGCGTCGAATTTCTGCTGAGACAGCGGGCACTACTTTGTGCAGGTCGCCAATCACGGCATAACCAGATTTGGTCACAATGTTGGCTTCTTGGTCGAGATTGATCGCCAAAATATTTTTTGAGGCCATTGCCCCTACCCAGTGCTGAATGGCTCCCGATATGCCACAGGCAATATAGATGTCGGGCGCAATGCGCGTGCCAGTTTGCCCAACCTGGTCCGTGTGATTGCGCCAACCATTATTCGTCACTGCGCGCGAGCAGCCGACAACACCACCGAGCAATGCGGCCAGCTCTTCGAGCGGTGCAAATGCTTCGGCCGATCCAACACCTCGACCACCGCTCACGACGACAGAAGCGGTTGCAAGCGTCACGCCAGCAACACGCTCGACGCGGTCACGGACGATGGAATGCAGTACGGATGCGTCAAGTTGCACATCAATCACATTTGTTGTTGACGTTGTTGGCGCTTCTGTCGGTTCAACAGTGTGGTTTGCCAGTGTCACTATTTTGATCGGTGCATCAACTTCGGCCTGTTCGAGCAAAGAACCGCCCCAGCGGGCACGCACAACTTTCAGTGGTTGAGTTCCGTTGAACGATGAATCAAATTCGGTGCAGTTCATCGAAGCCGGCAGGTCGAGTCGGGCTGCGATCTGCGCGACTATTTCGTGACCGCGCTCAGTTCCGCTTCCCATGACCACTTGCGGCGAGAGGGAAGTGATGACTTGTGCCGCTGCCTCACCCCATGCTTCTGGGCCAAAGTCTGTCAACGCATCGTGATGCGCTTGGTGAACAACTGTTGCACCGTATAGGGCAGCGACAGAGCTGAGGGCATCGGCGTTAGCCCCGATGGTTAATGCTTCCATCGTTGTGTTCATTTGTTGCGCGAGGTTACGCGCGGCCGTGAGTACGCCAAGTGATGCCGAAGTGAGCGTTCCGCGGTCGTGTTCAATAATGGCGAGAACACTCATTTGAAAACTCCCAACTCTTCCAGCAAGTCGACAATGGCAGACGCTGCTTCAGGGCCTGTACCAAGTATTTGTGTGTTGCTGGCTCGCTCTGGCGGGCGCTGCAACTGAATCATCTTGAGGCCACCAACGGATGCGGTTGTCTCACTGCGCGAGATATCAACCTTCTTCGAAGCAAGCCGACCCTTCATCGTGGGGTAGCGGGGCAAGTTGATGCCTTCTTTGACACCGACTGCTGCGGGCATAGGCAGAACGTAAATATCCTGGCCCGCATCGCTCTCGCGGCGAATCTTTGCGGATGTGCCGTCAATTTCGATTCCCTTTGCTCCGTTGACCATCGGCCGCGCAAGCTTTAGGGCGGCGCGCACGCCAACTTGGTAACCACACGAGTCGGCTGATTCGTTTCCGAACAAGATCAAATCGAATGATCCATTTGCACTTTCAAGATCTTTGACAACGGATGCGATTGCGCTTGCTGTGCGTTGCGGATCCCAATCTTGTCCTTCTATTGGCACGAGCACAGCCTTTGCTGCGCCCACGCTCACCGCTGTACGAAGTTGTTCTTCTGCTTCGGCTGGTCCGAGCGTAAGCACGGTTACTTCGCCACCATGCTGTTCAACAAGTTGTACGGCAGCCTCAACCGCGCATTCCTCGTGAGGGCTTACGGTAAAGCCAAGAAACGCAGTGTCAACTTGCTGACCATCGTCGGTGATGTTGATGCGAGCACCCGGTGCGGGAACGCGCTTGACGCAGACAAGAATCTTCATGATCGGATTTGTCGACTAGCTCTTCATCCGCGAATCGGTTGGGTCAAACAGTGGCTGGCTGCCTACTCGCGCAACTCGCACGGGGAACAACTCGTTCATGTACATCACGCGCAATTCGTTGCCTTCAACGGCATGCTCTGGTGTGAGGTAGGCAAGTAGGAGATACTTGCCCAACGAAGGTGCTGCACCCGCGGTTGTTACTCGCGAAACACGACCCTTGCTGTCCACGATGCGCTCGCCATTCTTGGTGAGAATCGGTTCGTTGCCTCCGGTTGGGTAACGCTTGATGCCAGCCTTGCTGGTGTGGTCGATGATCTCGAGCGTGCACATGATGGCTGCTGGCTTTTCATCGCGGGCTTTGAGGTACTCGGCTTTACCAATGAAGTCGGCCGACTTCACCTTGGCGCGGTTGAGTCCGGCTTCAACTGGGTTGTATTCGCTTTCTAGTTCTGCTCCCATCAAGCGGTAGCCCTTTTCGATGCGACCAGTCACTGCATAGACGCCCATTCCAACTGGAATGATTCCGAACTCTTCGCCGGCTTTTGCAATGGAATCCCACATGCGAAGACCATGTTCCATCTTGGTGTAGACCTCCCAACCATTTTCTCCGACATATGAAATGCGGAACATGGTTGCTGGTACGCCATCGATGAGTACATCTCGTACCGATCCATAAGGGAAGTTGGCCTGCGAAACATCGAACGGAACAAGCTTTCCTTCAGCGTTGATGTTCTGTGTTGCTTTGGCCATTGTCTTTTCGGCGTTTGGTCCCCATACGCCGATGGTGCAGAGCGCACTCGACATGTCGGTAAACACCACAGAGCCGTCTTGCGGCATGTACTTGGTGAACCAATACTTGTCGCGTCCACCATCAAATGCTCCGGTGATCACACGGAAATGCTCGTTGCCCAAACGCATGATGGTGAGGTCTCCGCGGAAGCCGCCACCTGGCGTGAGGAGGGGTGTGTAAACCGAACGACCAACAGGTACGTCAACGTTGTTCACGCACATGTATTGCAGGAACTGAACAACGCCTGGGCCTGTGAAATCGAATTCGTTAAATGCGGTGAGATCCACCATTCCAACCGACTCGCGCATTTGCAAGTGCTCTGCGTTAGTGATCGGCGACCACCAGCGGCCATCCCATTCGCTCTCGCGCGGTGCGCACTGGTCTTTGAACTTGTCAACAAGTTTGGCGTTGGATGCAAACCACTGTGGCCGTTCCCAGCCACGCGCATCAAAGAACGTTGCGCCCGCTGCTTCTTCACGTGGGTAGAAGGGGCTTCGGCGCATGTCTCGTTGTGTTGCCCACTGCTCGCGAGGGTGCACGATGCCGTACGTCTTGTTGAAGTGCTCGTCGCAACGGGCGTAAATGTGGTGTTCGGTTTTCTCGTGTGGGTAAAAGCGGCTGATATCGGACGAGTGTGGGTCGCACAGGTGCGGATAGCCGTAAGTCATCCATTCGGCAACCAATTGCGCGATGCCGGGGCCTTCCTTGATCCAGACTGCAGCAGCAGACCACAAGTTGCGAACCTCAACAGTTTCACCAAGCACGGGCATCGCGTCTGGTGTGAGTGAGAGCAATCCGTTGATCGCGTATTTGATTTCGGCGTCGCCGAGCATTTCCATCAGTTCGATTGCCTGTTCCATCTGCGGGTCGAAGTCATCTTGCGTAAGTGGCAACTCGGTTGGCGAGAGTGCCGATGCTTCGTTCGATGGAATGTCGTTCGGGTGCATGAAGATTGCGCGGTGGGCATATGAACCGACTTCCATCGATCCGGTTGACTGGCGCTCGTAACAGAAGGTGTCCATGTCACGAATGATCGGGAATGCAACTTCGGCGTTGGTCTTTTGCAGCACATCAATCGGGCCAACGTCGGCCATCTGGTGCACTGCTGGGGTTAATGGAATATTGGCGCCGGCCATCTCTGCAATGCGTGGGCTCCACACACCGCAAGCGATGACTACGTAGTCGGCTTCGATGCGGCCTTTGTTGGTAACTACAGCCTTGATCGTTCCATTAACTACTTCGAGGTCAAGAACTTCTGTGTTGGCAAATACTTTGGCGTGGCCAGCCTTGACTGCGCTCTCACGCATCAGGGTTCCTGTTTGCAGTGAGTCGACAACAGAGACGCTTGGTGTGTAGAAACCGCCAAGCAGAATCTTTTCGTTAACAAATGGAACGAGTTCTTTGATTTCGGCTGGCGTGAGCAACTTCGAATCGATTCCCCAGGCTTTTGCCGAGGTCATACGGCGGTTGAACTCTTCCATGCGTTCCGGCGTGCGTGCTACTTCGATGCCACCACATGTTCCGTTCATACCCATGTCGATGTACTGCTTCTGTGAAGCAAGAGTAAGTAGCGCCATTTCCTTGTTATGGTCGGTCGGAAAAATGAAGTTAGATGCATGACCGGTAGATCCGCCTGGGTTGGGGAGTGGTCCCTTGTCGATCAGTACCATGTCGGTCCAACCAAGCTTGGAGAGGTGTCCAACGAGACAGTTACCGACGATGCCTGCGCCGATGACTACACATTTTGCGCGACTTGGAAATTCACTCACGAGCTACCCCCGAAACGAGAGCCCCGATGCACCTGCGTCGGAGCGATATTGAAAATGGAACTTGCTAATTCGGTAGTATATCAGCGCAATATCAGCTGTAAAAATTGAGGATATGATGTCGGGCGTGAGCATTTCGTTAAGCGAGCAGGCCTATCTCAGGATCCGCGACAAAATCGTGCGCCTAGAAATGGCACCAGGTGACGTCATCCGAGAAGACGTGCTTCAGGCCGAATTGGGCATTGGCCGAACACCAATCCGAGAGGCGCTGCAGCGGCTTGCGCGCGATCAATTCGTCACCGTCATTCCGCGACGCGGCATGTTGGTTTCTGGAATCGATGTGATGGAACTTTCCATGCTGTACGAGACAAGGGCGATTTTGGAACCGTACGCAATGCGTTTGGCTGCGGCGCGTGGCAAACAGGAACACTGGGTAGCAATGGCCGACAACTTGCAGAATGCTCGCCGACCCGGCGTAACCAACGACGAACTGATGAGCATCGACCGCAAGTGTCACGAAATTGTTTGGGACGCAGCGGGCAACCGTTTTCTTACCGACACACTCGACATGATGTACGCCCAAAGTGACAGGTTGTGGCACCTCTACATTGCCGATGTTGCCGACATGCGTCATGCCGTTGAGGAACACACAGAGATGTATCAGGCGCTCGCAGCCGGTGACGGCGACAAGGCTGCCGCACTAGCGGAAGCACATGTGCGTGCATTTGACGAGGAAATGAATTTGGCAGTGCGAAAGAATTTGGCTTCGCCGCTCGTTTCGTAATCACGCTTACTGCGTGCTGATGCTCGCTCTAAATTCACCTTCGCGCATTTTTTCCAGAATCTCTTTTGGTGGTTCATTCAAACGCTGCAAAGTAACGCCAACAATTTCTTCCGTGCAAGGAAATTGGTGAGGGTACGGGCCAACGGGGGAGCCGGTATCCATGCCAACATCAAAAGTTTCGCCGCTCATCGAAAAAACTAGGGGCACTGTGCGTTCAATTCGCACCGAGTGGCCGTCACAATCAGCAACAGTGAGTACGGCCGTACCACCTGCACCGAAGCCGCCGTCGTAAATGAATGTGAGGCGAATTTCGTGTGGCCCCACAGACAGTGGTGTCGGGTGTTGCACCGCGCTGTGTTCATGGCCAAACCAGTTGTAATGAAAAGTCGGCCGAGATTGTTCGTCGATGTACAACGACCAGCCAGCCATATTTCCGCCCTGGCATGCAATGACACCATGCGGTGTCGAAGTCTGTACGACTATCGAAGCGGTGATTTGGTACGAGCAGTTTTTTAGATTGATGACAGAGCTTTCTGGCATGCGCACATGAGCGGTGGTGTATGTCATCGAAGAAAAACCATCGAGCGAATGGGGTACAGCAAACTCTCCGTTGCGTGGCGAGCCTGGGTCGCGCAGTGGGTACACCCCGTAGTCGATTGCATGTTGGTGGAAGAGCTGCTGCAATTCGGCAAGTTTGTCGGGGTGGGTCAGCGCCAAGTCCACTGCCTGCGAGAAGTCTTTTTCTATGTTGTACAACTCCCACTTTTCTTGTGGTCCATCAAATTCAAGACCCTGCAATCTGATCCACGGCAAGCGCCCATGGAAGCATGAAGCAATCCAGCCCTCGCTGTACATGGCCCTGTTGCCAAGGATCTCGAAGTATTGCTCGGTGTGCGTGCTTGCTGCGTCTTTGTCTTTGAGCGAATACAGCATTGAGGTTCCATGAATAGGCATCTGTTCGATGCCGTTGACGCTGTGTGGCGGGACAATTCCTGCAGCCTCGTAAATTGTCGGCGCAATGTCGGTGACATGGTGGAACTGGGTGCGCAGTCCGCCGCGTTCGGCAATCTTTTTCGGCCAAGCAATTGCCATTGCGTTGCGAGTGCCGCCAAAGTGTGACGCAACTTGCTTCATCCATTGAAATGGAGAGTCGAGCGCCCATGCCCAGCCAACATTGAAGTGGTTCTCGCAGCGAGCAGTGCCGAAATCATCGATGTGATCGAGCAGCCACTCAGGATCTTCGGGTAC
>ENA-OUVC01000280-OUVC01000280.1-marine-metagenome-genome-assembly--contig:-NODE-280-length-35311-cov-3.125873_pt1 | contig 35311 bp, 33 predicted proteins | sample MGYA00248622_ERZ508571 | MGnify/ENA primary metagenome ERZ508571 (study PRJEB26236, sample SAMN06267175) | marine metagenome | isolation source: Columbia River Estuary | place: USA:Columbia River Estuary... | reverse complement strand
TGGGTGGTAATGCACAAACAAAGTCTATGAAGAAAACTTCAGGTACGTTGAAACTGGATCAAGCGCAATACAGAGAGCTAGAAGCATTTGCTAAATTTGGTTCTGATTTAGATGCTGCTACTAAAGGTGTCCTTGAGAAAGGAGCTAGAAATGTGGAGATTCTTAAACAACCTCAATTCTCACCACTTTCAGTAGGTAAGCAAGTAGCAATTATATATCTTGGGACTAAAGGGTTACTGAAGTCAGTACCAGTAAACCAAGTAAGAAAGTTCGAAGAAGAATTCCTAATGAAAATGGCGTCTGATCATCAAGACGTTTTAGATGCGCTTTCAGCAGGTAAATTAGATGACACGATCACTGGTACTATTGAAACAGTAGGAGCAGAGATTGCTAAAAACTATAACTAATAGGAATGGCTAATCTTAAAGAAGTAAGAAACCGAATAGCGAGTACCCAATCTACGCAACAAATTACCAAAGCCATGAAAGTGGTTTCGGCTACTAAGTTACGTAAAGCTCAAAATGCCATCACTCAAATGAGACCGTATGCAGATAAGTTAAATGGGATCTTGATTAATTTGGCAGAGGCGGCTAAAGATGAGCAAGCACTTCAAGGATACTTTGAGCACAGAGAAGTTAAAAATGTACTGCTCATTGTTAATTCTAGCGATAGAGGCTTATGTGGTGGATTTAATTCTAATATTACTAAAGAGTTGAAGGTGCTTTTAGTTGAAAAGTATAGAGATACTAACATAGAACTGATGTTCTTAGGAAAGAAAGCGTATGAATATTTCAAACGTTCTGATCTTAACATGAACACAGAATATATGAAAGCTTTTCTTGACTTAAATTCTGATGAAGTATTTGGAATAGGTGAAGTGGTAATTCAGGATTTTTTAGCTGGTAAATACGATGAAGTTCGTGTGGTATATAATAAATTCAAAAACGCAGCAACACAAATCGTTACAGCCGAAAAATTATTGCCTGTAGAACTTGAAGCTTTCGAAACTAAAGAAGCAGAAGGAACAAAATATGCATCGGATTTCTCATTTGAGCCGTCAAAGACAGAGTTGTTATTTACGATTATACCAAGAGCAGTAAAAACACAGTTATACAGAACAATGCTCGACTCCCAAGCATCAGAACATGGTAGCCGCATGGTTGCTATGGATAAGGCAACAGATAATGCTGGAGATTTGATATTTAAGCTTAAACTTCAATATAATCAAGCTCGTCAAGCAGCGATTACAACAGAAATACTAGAAATAGTAGGAGGTGCAGCAGCACTAGAATCATAACCTAACGATTAAATATAAAAAAGCCTTATTGCAATTGCAGTAAGGCTTTTTTTATGGAGTGTTATCAGTGTAAATGTAAAATAGCTTTTGAACTATCGTAATTCAAAAGCTAGTTGTTGGTCTAATACGCCTTCGCAAACAATACTCTTTCCGTGCTTGGCTTACCAGAGAATACGCATACGCCTGCCTCATGAGGATTGTCAAAAGGAATACATCGTATGGTGGCTTTGGTTGCTTCCTTGATTTTGTCCTCGGTTTCTGCTGTTCCATCCCAATGTGCTGAAATAAAACCGCCTTTATTCTCTAAAACATCTTGAAATTCGTCCCAAGTATTGACTAAAGTGATATGATTATCTCTAAAATTAAGAGCTTTTAAGTACATTTCATCTTGCATCGCAATTAGTAGATTAGCTATTTTATTTTCTAAATCAGTAAACTCAAGGATTTGCTTTTCTTTGGTATCTCTTCGTGCTACTTCTACTGTTCCGTTTTCGATATCTCGATTTCCTATTGCTATACGCACAGGAACTCCTTTTAGTTCCCATTCAGCAAACTTAAATCCAGGTTTGTGCGTATCTCGGTTATCGAATTTCACACTTATTCCTTTAGCTTTCAAGTTTTGAATGATAGGATCTATTTTTTGACTAATAGCATCAAGTTGCTCTAGTCCTTTGTAAATCGGCACGATTACTACTTGTATCGGCGCAAGGTTTGGCGGTAATACCAAGCCTTCATCGTCAGAATGCGACATAATAAGTGCTCCCATTAATCGTGTACTTACTCCCCAACTAGTAGCCCATACATGTTCTAGTTTTCCTTCTTTATTGGCAAATTTTACATCAAACGCTTTTGCAAAATTCTGACCCAGGAAGTGAGAAGTACCCATTTGAAGAGCCTTGCCATCTTGCATTAGTCCTTCTATACATAGCGTATCGTCGGCTCCAGCAAAACGCTCACTCTCTGTTTTTCGTCCCATTATGGTTGGTACAGCAAGTATATTTCTTGAAAATTCCTCATATACACGAACCATTTTATCTGTTTCTTCTTGCGCTTCTGCTTTAGTAGCATGAGCGGTATGACCTTCTTGCCACAAAAATTCAGCTGTTCTCAAGAACAGTCTTGTTCTCATTTCCCAGCGTACCACATTAGCCCATTGATTAATAAGTAAAGGAAGGTCTCTGTAGCTTTGAATCCAACCCTTATAGGTATTCCATATGATGGCCTCACTAGTGGGCCTAACAATAAGCTCTTCTTCTAATTTTGCATTAGGGTCTACTCTGAGTTTCCCCGGTCTATCTGGATCTGTTTCTAATCTGTAATGTGTAACTACGGCACATTCTTTGGCAAATCCTTCTGCATTTTTTTCTTCTGCTTCAAAAAGACTTTTTGGTACAAATAGCGGGAAATAGGCATTTTCATGTCCTGTTTCTTTAAATCTTCGATCTAGTTCAGATTGCATTTTTTCCCAAATTGCATAACCGTATGGCTTAATAACCATGCAACCTCTTACACTACTGTGTTGTGCTAGGTCTGCGTCTTCTACTAAATTATTATACCACTTAGAGTAGTCTTGCTTACGAGTTACTTTTTCAAATGCCATTTGTGTTGTCTTTGGTATGCTTCTTGAATCTTTATATGTAACGGCAAATTTAAACCGTTAAGTGAAATTAAATTTTTAGCACCATGAAATTAAATATAAATCTTGCTCTTTTTACCCTTTTTACGGTTGGTTGCTCTACTAGTAGAATGACTACATCTTCTTATGACGATGTTTATTACAGCCCTTCGGATGATATTCGAATTGTACATAATGAGCCACAACGTGCTCCTGAAAAATATACACCTTTAACGAATAGCGATGATTATGGTAACTCGGTTGTAACGTTATATGATGAAGAACCGATTGCAACAGAAAATTATACGGGCACTGGCGATGAAGAGGATTATGAAACAAAGCTACGTAGGTTCAGAGACGAAGATTTTGAATATAGCTATGAAAACGGCTACGCTGATGGCTACAGTCGTGGCTATGGTGATAATAACTATTACCAAAATCCTTATGCTAACAGTTGGTATGGATATTCTTCATGGAATTACGATTCTTGGGTTTACCCTAGTTATAATTACTATTCATGGGGAAGACCTTATAGATTTAATCGTGGCTGGAGAATGGGTTACAACTCTTATAATGGTTGGTATGGAGGATATTCTTGGGGAAATACTGGTTGTAATAATTATTATGGGTCTAACTGGGGCCATCATAATTCAGGATATTCCTACAGGTCATATCGAAATTCTTATTGCGGCTATGGTAATTACGGCAATTCTCATAATTATTACAGTAATAGAAATTATACCAAATACTCATCGAATCATTCATCGACTCGAAATAATGATTACCAAGGGTCACAACGGTATAATAAAGCTGCAAATAGTCCTCGCCAACGTGTAGGTGGCAATTCTACTTCAGGGAATACCTATGGCTCAACAGATACTAGAAGGCCTGGAGGTGAACGAACTAGTAAGACTGGACCAACATTAGAAAAAAATCCCAATAGTACAGGTAATAGTAGAGTTACTAATCCCGGATTTCGTCCCACTACTGGGAACATAGGTGTTACGTCCAATAACATTTCTCAAGGTAATAGAAGTGTTAACGGGAATCAACAAAGTGAAGAGGAAAAAAGGGATAAATCAGGATACCAAAGAGAAAGTGGGTTGGATCAAAATGCTTCAACTAGGGGGAATGTAATAAGATTGCAAGAGCCTTCCAGAACGAGTGCCACTCCAAGTGCCCCATCGAGATCAGTGACTCCGAATGCTGAGAAACCTATGCATACCAATACGGTGCCAAGCAGAAATCGACCTGCAGCTTCATCTCCAAGTCGAAGTTCATCATCTAGTGCACCACCAAGCAGAAGTCGACCTGCAGCATCATCTCCAAGTCGAAGTTCATCATCTAGTGCACCACCGAGTCGCAGTCGACCTGCAGCTTCATCTCCAAGTCGAAGTTCATCATCTAGTGTAACACCAAGCAGAAGTCGACCTACAGCACCATCGCCAAGTCGAAGTTCATCACCCTCAACAAGTTCATCTAGCAGCTCTGGTGGCCGAAGAAGATAATATCATTTACCTAATTTATTTTTTTTAAAAAACACAATATGAAAAACAAATTAATTTATACAGCTGTACTGTGCGCATATACTTCTGCGGCCTTAGCTCAAAGCGATGTAGATGCTCTTAGATATTCAAATACTCCTGCTTTGGGGACAACTGCGCGGTCAATAGGTCTAGTAGGAGCGGTCGGAGCTCTTGGCGCTGACCCTTCTGTTGTGCAGTCTAATCCCGCAGGCTTGGCGCAATACAAAACCAATATATTTGATTTTTCACTGGGCACTAATACTCAAAAAAATCAGTCTAGTTATTTGAATGCCCTAAAAAAGAATAGTAGCACATTTAACCCTGAATTAAGTGCTATAAATTTAATTTTTACGGAAAGAAAAATAAAAAGAGGTAATCCTACCACTACAGGCTGGGTGAATGTAAATTTTCAGTTAGGGTACAACAGAAGTGCATCGTTCAATAGGAATATGAGCTTTAAGGGAGTTAGTAATAATTCGTATACCGATTATGTCGCCAGCTTCGTGAAAGGACTTGACTATAATGCCTTAGAGTCTAATCAAGAACAACAAAATCAGGGGTATTACTACTTTGAAAATATGTTTTGGTACACGTATTTAATTGATTCAAGTAGTAATAAAAATTATGTCCCTACCTACGATAAAGCGTTAGGAGGCATCGGTCAACGAGGACAAATAATTTCTCAAGGAGGCATGAACGAATTCAATGTAGCGTATGCTGCAAATTATGAGCATAAATTATATTTAGGTGTGGCAATAAATTTAAGCAACGTGAATTATTCTGAAAAGAACACTTTTTCTGAAACCGATAATCCACTTACTGGAAATAATTGGAATAGTTTTGAGTTTTCGAGAAATCTTCAAACTTCAGGTTATGGTGTGGGCGGAAGACTTGGTATTATTTTTAGACCAAATGCTAATTTACGTTTTGGAGGTACTTTACATACTCCAACCAAACTCATGTTAACGGATAATTATAGCGATGCGCTGAGCGTCCAATACGATGACGGAGGTTCGGAAGATTTAAAAACCATTGAAAAGAAATTTAGCTACAGTGTGGTAACTCCTACAAAATATGGTTTACAAGCAGCTTACCTTTTTGGTAAAAAGGGTTTTATTTCGGCAGAGATAGAATCAATAGACTACAGCCTGATGAATCTTTCTTCTGATGCTACATTATTTGAAGATGTGAATGATAATATCGCTACCAAATATTTCAATACCACCAATCTCAAAATAGGTGCAGAATATGTACTCAATAGTTTTAGGCTTAGAACCGGCTTTGCAACAATTGGTAATCCTCTCGCTAGCGGAAGTGAGTATAGTCGACGAATAATAAGTGGCGGTTTTGGAATACAAGAGAAACAATGGGCCTTAGACGTTGGAATGTCTAAGGACATAGTTAGTGACGTCTATGTCCCTTATACCATTCCTGGAATTACACCTCAGGGTGTTTCAAACTCATTACTGGGCACTCGTTTGATGGTAACAGTAACCAATAAATTCTAGTATGTTTGTGCAATGGATGAACAAGAGCCCATTGATGTAAACTTATTAAAGCGCATGATGTTAGGAGACTTTTCGGCATCATCATCCGAAGGGATGTCATCTTTCAAAGAAACGCATAAATCCAATTCGCAACAGCGCAAGGTAGAGTTGGATTTACACTTTGAAAAACTCTATCCCACTAGAAATAACATCCCACCAGGAGAAAAATTAAAACTTCAATTGGAGGAATTTTCTCAATTTTTAAAGGACCTTAAAAAGAATAATACGCGTATTGCGTATGTTATCGTAGGTAAGGGTGAAGGGGTACTTAGAGCGGAGGTGAAAAAAGCTTTACTACAAAATAAAATTTATCATTCGGAAGTTGCCGAAGCGCCTTATTTTGGGAATGCTATAAAAATTAGCATCTAATAAACTATTAGTATCAGAACAGAAATTGTTGTAGTGGATAGTTTGAAAAAGAATTAGGTCTAATCTAAATCTTCATAGTTGGTGAATTTTCCATCGTGCCAGATGTCTTCTATCTCGTAAAAATCACGGATCTCTTTCTGAAAAACGTGTACTACAATATTCACGTAGTCTAGCAATACCCATTTGTTTTGTCCTTGACCCTCACGGCTGTGAGGCTTTTCTTTTAGTGCTTCTCTGGCTTCGTCCTCAACGTTATCTGCGATTGCTTTTACCTGGCGGTCACTATCTCCGTGGCAAATTATAAAATAGTCTGCTGCTGCTTCATTAATTTTTCTAAGATCAATTTTTACAATGTTCTTAGCTTTTTTGTCTTGCATGCCCTTTATGATTACTTCTACAAGTACATCGTCTGCCTTCACGGTTTTTGCCATTTATTGAGATAACTTTGCTGCAAAATTAGGCGAATATGTGCAATACAGCACTACCTATAATAAAGAGTAAACAGTAGCTTATTATCTTGCAGCAGTATAACATTCATTTTGTACACGAAGTAGATTCCACCAATAGGTATCTCAAAGATTTATTGAGAACACAAAACTTGGTATCTCCATTTGCCGTATTCGCAGGTAAACAAACAGCCGGGAGAGGACAACGTGAAAAAACATGGGAAAGCGAGCCCTTTGCCAATATGCTATGCAGCTTTTTAGTTAAAAACGTAGGTACGGTCTCTGACCTCTCTAAATTGAATAATGCTGCAGTTCTAGCGGTTGTTCAAGCATTGCAAGGTTTAGGCATCAAGAATATTCAGGTAAAATGGCCAAATGATGTGTACATAAATGACCTGAAAATTGCTGGGATATTGATCGAAAATACGTTTTCAAACGGTGTTATAATTAATGCTATTGTTGGCATTGGGCTTAATGTTAATCAGCTTAATTTTAACGGAATAGAAGCGACATCCATAAGACGAGAGTTGCATAATAAGACAGAAGTTACGGATATAATGCATAGCGTATATGACGCTTTTTATCATTTTCTAATTCAATCCAGTAGCATCTTGCTGTTGGGAGTTAACGAAGTGCTCTACAAAAAAAATGAAAATGTAACATTTGCGACCAAAGACCGTTCAGAGGTCTATACGGTGCGTGCTATTATGGCGAACGGAAATTTAAAAGTAAGTCAAAACGGTAACTCTCTGGAAATAGAGCATCACATCACAAAATGGATAAAATGAATCTTTGTATAGACATAGGTAATACGAGTACCAAAGCGGCTCTATACCAGCATGGCCAAGAAATAAGGTATTTAAAACCTTTTGCGCTTGACACCTATAAAGAACTTGAAAACGAGTTTAATCTGCTGCACGTGTTAGTTTGCAAAACCGGTGAGAATGTGGCATTAGAAGCATATATCACAGAAACAAAAGGCGAATCAGCATTCTTGAACCCAGAAACAAAGCTGCCAATATCGCTCAATTACAAGACGCCACATACGTTAGGTCGAGATAGAATTGCAACTGCGGTGGCTGCTCATTACTTGGATAAAGAGGCCACTTGGTTGGTCATAGATTTAGGTACATGTCTTACACTAGATTTAGTTTATAAAGGATGTTTTGAGGGAGGACTGATATCTCCAGGCGTGAATATGAGACTTAAAGCAATGAATCAATTTACTGCCGGTTTACCATTAGTGGAATATGATTACAATGTAACCTTCCCAGGAAAGAATACATCAGAATCTCTGCAAGTGGGAGTATGCAGAGGAATCGAATATGAAATAAATGGGCACATTGGTCAACTCAATGCACGTTATGAGCACTTAAGAGTAGTTGATTGCAGTAGTATTCAGTTACATTTTGTTAAAGAGGTTAAAAATAAGATATTCGCACGCCCAAAATTAGTTTTAGAGGGGTTAAATCACATCATTGAATACAATGCTAAAAAATAAAAGTTATTGGACTATCCTATGGGTATTAGTGTCAGTAAGTAGTTTCGGGCAGTTAGGTACTTCGTCTCCATACAGTTTTGCTGGGCTAGGAGAATTAAAACAAAACGGTTTTACGCAGCATGCAGCAACAGGAGGCGCTTCTATAGCACAACAGAGTGAAAACTCGTTTACGCCCAATAACCCGGCTAGTTTGGCAAGCTTAAAGTATACTGTTTTTGATATTGGTGCCTACATGAGTATGGGTAGGTTGTCTACAGAAAGCGAAAGTGCAAATACCCGCACAGGAAATCTTAGTCACTTTGCAATGGCGTTCCCTTTTGAAACCAAAAGAAAAATGGCGATGAGTTTTGGTTTAAATCAATATAGTGATGTCGGGTACGAGATAGAAAATAGATTTAATAATGACACACCTTCGTACTATAATATACTGAGAGGTAATGGAGGTATACATAGATTATTTTTAGGCTATGGCGTTCAGCCTATTAAAGGGTTGAATATTGGAGCAAGTGTTAATTATAATTTTGGTAGTATACAGTCGGCTTATGCTAAAATATATCCCAACACAGATGCTCGTTTCAGCTTCAGTGATGAAACATTCTTTGCTTACGAAGGATTTGATTTAGATTTGGGTGCTCAATATACTGTATATGATTCTATACGATTGGCTCGCAAGAAAAGTGTAACCTTGAAGCATACATTAGCAGGTGCATTTAATACAAGATCAAATCTGAACGGAGAAGGATACAGGTATTCTGAAACCTTTTACGGAGGGGATTTTGATGCCGGAGACCCGAGTACTATAGACACTATATACTATGCTGACAATCTTAAGAATGTTAATCAGAAACCTTTAAGTTTCAGTTTAGGGTATACGGTGAGTCATGGGAATAAGTGGTCTCTGTCTGCGGAAATGGAGAGAAGCATGTGGTCAACGATTGCACCTAGAGATTCTATTTCATACCGAAATAATGAGCGATACTCTTTGGGTTTTAGCATTGTGCCAAGACCGAAATATGAAGAAAAAGGAGATTTCTTTGGGAAAGTGAGATACAGTGCAGGATTACGTTATGAAAACTTATATTATGTCTTTAACAATACGCCATCGACTGAGCTTGGCATAAGTTTTGGACTAGGGTTACCGATTGTTAAGTCTGTTAGAATAGTAGAAGAAAAAGTAGCTATCGTAAGTACTATTAATATTACATTAGAATATATAAAAAGAGGCTCTACAGGGTTAATACAAGAAGATTATTTTAAAATAGGATTAGGATTAAATTTAAATGACAAATGGTTTACAAAAAGGAAATATTATTAAGAATAGGTGAAATGAAGAAGTATTTATTGATTATACTGACGGCTTTTGTGGGGTTCACCGCAATGGCTCAAGATGAAGATGATAATGGCGGAGAAAATACTGTTGCTCCGGCGTGTGTAAATAAATGGGGTAATGATAGTGTTGAAACTGCAAAACAATTATCTTTATTCAATCAGTATTACCAAGAGAAAAAATATGTGGAAGCATTTCCATACTGGGAGTATCTTTTTATAAATGCACCGTGTATTCAAAAACGTATTATGTATGCGGGCCCGTTTATTATAAAAAAAGTATTAAGGGAAGATGCATATAAAGCTCGTTTTGAAGGCTTAGTGGATACATTACTCATGAGTGAGGATATGCGAATTGAGTTTTTTGGTCAGGAAGGTTATGTTCTTGCTAAAAAAGCAGATGATATGGCTAAACTGGCACCCAAGAGAAGAGCTGAAGCTTTAGCGATTTTTTCTAAATCTATACAATTAGAAGGAGATAATACTAAGGATGATGTGCCCGCGGATTATATTTATGCGGGTGTTAAGGAATACGTAAAAGAGAAACTTACCCTTGATCAGTTATTCCTTATCCTAGATGAGATAACGCCTGTGATAGACAATAACATAGCAAAATATACTGCACCGGGTGTAAGCGCCAAAGATTCAGCGCTTGGAGTAAAATGGTTATCGACCCAAGAAGCGGTAATTGGAATGATGAAACCTTATTTAAGTTGTGATAAACTTACAGAGTTAAAGCAGCCTGCTTTTGCGGTTAACAAAACCAATGTGGATTGGTTGAAAAGCACTGTTAAATTATTAGATCGTGGTGGATGCGAAAGTTCAGATTTTTACTTGCAATGCTCTGAAGTATTATTTGGTTTGGAGCCTAGTAGTGCAGCGGCTCTTTCTTTAGCTAAATCATTTGGTAAGCAAGGAGATGATCGTAAAGCTACCAGTTATTATAACAAGGCAGCTGATCTAGCTTCAAGTGATGAAGAACGTTATGATATCTATATTAAACTCGCCAAGATAGCAAAAAATAACGGCCAATATTCTTCTGTAAGGGATTATGCTAGAAAAGCACTAGGTGTAAATCCAAACAGCGGGGAGGCGTATATACTTATTGGAGATGCCTATTCTGCAAGTGCCGCAAGTTGTGGTACGGGTGACCTTGGAAGAGGCGGAGTGTACTTAGTAGCTGCTGATAAATATATGAAAGCAAGAAGTGTAGACGGTTCTGTAGCTTCGGAGGCTAATTCAAAGATTGCAAATATTTCAGGGTCTTTTCCTGATAAGCAAACTGCTTTCTTTAAGGGTGTCATCGTTGGTTCTTCTTACACAGTTGGATGTTGGATTGGTGAGAGTACAACGGTTAGATTTAATGGGGAGTAATTCCTAGTGAACGTTACTAGAAAAAATATGAGAAAAGCGGCAGTACTTATTACTGCCGCTTTTTTGGTTTCTTGCGACAAGAGCGGCCAAACTGTACAGGAATTATCGAAGCTCAACAAGCAACGAGACAGCCTCACGGTAGAAGTCGCTAATGATGTTAAAATAATATACACCGATGATGCCATCTTACGAGCCAAAATAGCAGCTCCTGTGATGAAAAGATTCCCGGATAAAAATAATCCGCGCATGGAAATGCCTAAAGGGGTAAAAGCAAATTTCTTTGACGAGTTTGGTGAAATACAAAGTTCCCTAAGCGCCAGATATGCTATGCACTATGAGCGTGAAGACAGAATAGAAATACGTGATAGCGTGGTGGTAATCAATAAAAACGACGAAGAAATAAAAACAGACGAACTAATTTGGGACAAGAAAAAACGCACAGTAACTTCGGATAAGCCTGTTAGGGTGCGCATACGTAACGAAAAAATAATAAAAGCAGAAGGCTTTGAAAGTGACGAAACTTTTATGAATTACAAACTTAAGAAGGTTACCGGGATAGTATATTTGGATGAAGAAATAGAACCACAGCAACCTCAGCTGATAGAATAGTAAAGTGTTATTAGTAAAGTGTTATTAGTTATTGGAGAGAGAAACAAGTCATACACCCTAAATTATATCCCTTAAACCAACAAAAAAAATGAAACTACCAAGAATATTACAACTCATCTGGATGCTAATCGCTGCAGTTTCTGTAGTGCAAGCGTATCTTGTTTTAACGTCTTCAGAGCAGGATAAAACATCAGCTTATCTATTTATGGGTGTAACACTTTTTGCTGTGATGAGATACTTTATGCTTCGCAGGCAACAGTTTAATCAGAAAAAAAAGAATGGTGATTTTGATTAGGGCTTATTGTTTAAGAAAAGTGAATTCTAACACTTCTCAAAAAACTACCATCTCCTTTCATTGTTATCTAGTAAAATCCTACCTTTGACTGTAAGTTATATCATGAGAACATATTGGTGGAAAATTCTCGCAGTCCTCTTTGTTACCTACGGAATTATAGGCGGTTTTTTGATGCCTGCGCCTGACAATATTGGCATACTAGGAAAAACCATTCGTAACCTCAACTTCCATGTGCCAATGTGGTTTACCATGATTATTTTACTATTTGTTTCCGTGATTTATAGCCTTATGTATCTGTCTTCGGGCGATTTGAAAAAAGATAATATGTCTAGTAGTATGGTAAAAGTGGCTATGCTTTTTGGACTTATGGGTTTGGCCACTGGGTCATTTTGGGCGCGATTTACCTGGGGTACATGGTGGATAGAAGATGCCAAACTAAACGGTGCAGCAATTGCCATGCTTATCTACACGGCTTATTACATACTCAGAAACAGCATTGAAGACGAAATTAAGAGAGCTAAGTTTTCTTCTGTGTATAATCTCTTTGCTTTTCCCATATATATAGTGCTCATCATCGTGTACCCGCGTATGGCAGAGACAAGCTTGCATCCTGCCAGTGGCGATACGGTTGGTTTTAGCACGTTGGATTTGGATAATAACCTGCGTAAGGTATTCTATCTTTCAGGATTAGGATGGATACTTATGGGTGTATGGCTTTCTACTTTGAAATATAGATTAACAGAACTAAAAAGAAAAAATGAGGAAATATAGTATTTTATTACTGGCCCTAAGTCTTTCTGCAGTAGCACAGTCTCGTGTGGATGAGGTAATGTACAGTAGTGGCAAAATATACGTAGTAGTGGCTGTTTTGGTAATTATATTTACCCTATTGGCTGCGTACCTAGTTCGTTTAGATAAAAAAATAACAGCCTTAGAGAAGAAAAATGAAGCCTAAAGTTATTGTATTATTGGTGCTTCTTTCAGTTGCAATAGGGTATATCATGAGTACCTATATGGGGGCCGAAGAAAGTGCAACCTTTAGTCAGGCCGAAGCCAATCCTGGTGATACCTATCATATTACCGGTTTTTTGGTGAAAGACAAGCCCTTTGAATACGACCCTATTAAAGATCCGAATTATTTTGTCTTTTATCTTAAAGATAAATCAGGAGATGTGCGCAAAGTCGTTTCATTTGAGCCAAAACAACAAGATTTTGAGCGAGCCGAAAGCGTGAGTATGTACGGCGTTGCAGCAGATGATTTTTTTCAGGCAACTAAAGTAATCCCTAAGTGTCCATCTAAATACAAGGATGAACAAATTAACAAACAAGTACAGGCAGCCAAAAGAGCTAGCCTATAATCATGGAAAATATAACGTTTATTGGTGAGCACCTACTTATAGGCAACCTAGGTAAATTATTGGTAGTGCTGGCTCTTGTGACAGCATTACTCAGTGTGCTATTTTATGTTAGATCTGGAGAGGGAAAAACAAAAGAAAGGACACTGGCGAGAAGCATGTTTTTTATACATGCGGCATCCGTAGTAGGGGTGTTTATCACCTTGTTTTTCATAATACAGAAACATTACTTTGAGTATGCCTATGCATATGAGCATAGTAGCATGGCGCTGCCTTTGCGGTATATGGTATCTTGTTTTTGGGAAGGACAAGAAGGTAGTTTTTTGCTTTGGATAGTATGGAACGCATTGTTGGGTTTAGTGCTAATAGCTACGGCTAAACGATGGGAGCGAGGTGTTGTAGCAATCATGGCCTTATCTCAAGTGGTACTTACCTCAATGATATTGGGTGTTAACTTTTTTGATGTTTACACGCTAGGCAGTAGCCCTTTTGAGCTATTGCGTGAGAAGATGCAAGCGCCGATATTTTCTTCGGCGGATTATATCAAAAATGTAGTGGATGGTACAGGACTTAATCCGTTGCTACAAAACTATTGGATGGTTATTCATCCACCTACATTATTTTTGGGATTTGCGTTGACCATTGTTCCCTTTGCTTTTGCGGTTACCTCCCTTTTTGAGAAAGAATACCGAGCTTGGATAAAACCGGCTTTACCTTGGGCATTAGTTGCGGGTATGGTTTTAGGTGCCGGGATTGTTATGGGTGGCTTCTGGGCGTATGAGTCTCTTAGTTTTGGTGGTTATTGGGCGTGGGATCCGGTAGAGAATGCATCCTTGGTTCCGTGGCTATTATTGATAAGCGGTATCCATTTAATGCTTATCAAAAAAGTTACCAATAGCTCGACCATTGCTGCTTATACCTTGGTGATAGCTACGTATATTATGGTGCTTTATGCTACGTTCTTAACGCGAAGTGGTGTTTTAGGTACCACCTCAGTGCACTCCTTTACAGACCTTGGTTTGGCAGGACAACTAATGCAATTTGTAGTATTATTCATTTGGTTGCCATCGTAGCTGTCACTGAGGGAGCCCGCAAACGTTGGTATATCATTATTCCAGTAAGTGTATTGGTGCTGCTACTGCCTTTTTATTCTAAGTTAAGTTTTTACCCATTACTGGCTTTAAGTATAGCAGGCATTGTGTGGTTTGTGCTAAACCTTAACAAGCAAATAGAAAATAGACCAAGTGAAGATAATGTAACGGGACGTGAGTTTTGGATGTTTATAGGCTCACTTATGCTGGTATTGAGTGCGGTACAAATTCTAGTAGGTACATCATTACCTGTGTTTAATAAAGTATTTGGGTCGGACTTTGTCCCGCCTAAAGATGCCATTGGTTTTTATAATCGATACCAAATGCCCATTGCTATAGTAATTGCGATGCTTATGGCTGTAGGGCAATTTTTTAGGTATAAAAATACTCCCGATAAATTAAAGCTCGCCAAGGAAATATTAATTACCTTGTTTGTAGCTGTCGCTCTTACCTTGGGCGGGGTGTTCTTATTTGGGATTTCAAATCCTATGTACGTTATTTTCATGCTTGCAGGGATTTATGCTTTTGTAGCAAACCTAGCATACCTCATTATATATGTTCGGCATGCTAAGCTAAGTGGGTCGTCTATAGCCCATATTGGTTTTGGATTAATGCTATTGGGTGTTTTGGTTTCAAGTGCTAAGAAACAAGTTATAACAGCTGATTTTAGCGGACAAATGGGCGGTTTTGATGAAAGTGCACGTAAAGAAAACATGCTGCTTAGAAAAGGTGAACCTACTCGCTTAGGAGATTTTATGGTGACCTATCAAGGCGATAGCGTAAGTGGAGAGGATGTTTATTTTAGCATTCATTATAAATCTATAGAAGGAGATGAAGAGTTTACGCTGAAACCTAACTCTCAGCTAAGTGAGGAAATGGGTTTATTATCTAATCCAGATACACGTCATTATTTGACGTATGATGTGTACACACATATAACCTCTGTTCCCAAAGAGAACAGTGATAGTATTACGTGGAGAAATGTAAAAGAATTTGAGGTAAAGAAAGGAGACAGTATCATTACTGCAAATGGCGTTGTTTATTTTACAGGTATAGACCAAGGAAATGGAGAAAGCATAGGTTTGAAAAATACTACGCTTGTTAAAGCTTTATTGAAAGTAAGAAACGGAAATAACACAGTAGAGTCAGAGCCGCTTTTTGGGATTAATGAGCAAACATTTTTTAGCATTAGAACTGAACTAGCTGAAGTAGGATTGCGTTTTGGGTTTGAGGTAAGACCCACAGAGGGGGGCGATCCAAAAGCTATTTTGGAGATTGCCGAAACTACACCTCAGCCAAAATTTATTGTCATGAAAGGTATTGTGTTCCCGTATATAAATCTACTCTGGTTAGGAACGGTGCTTATGGTACTAGGTTTTGGTATAGCTGCATGGAATCGTTTAGAACTTAAGAAAAATATGGCGTGAAGTGTAAAATCACGTTCATAGGAAGTGGGAATATAGCTACAAATTTGGCCTATGCTTTTGATAAGGCGGGTCATACTATACATCAAGTTGTCAGTACGCATGAAAGTCATGCAAAGGAGTTGGCGAGTAAATTTGGTGCTTATTACGGGGATTCTTCTAGTGAGTTGTACAAAGACGCTGATTTTATTGTTATAGCGGTGAGTGATGAAGCATATCCTCAAGCGCTCACCCTTGTAAATGCGAAATGTAGGGCCATTGTTTGTCATACATCGGGTTCTGTAAGCATGAATGTATTGAGTTCATATCCCGGTGATTTTGGAGTTATTTACCCTTTACAGTCTTTACGTAAAGAAGAGGTTAAAAACGTAATGCAAGTACCTTTTTTTATTGAAGGGAATAATGCAAATACGTTAAATAAAATCAAGGAATTGGCTGATTCTATCTCCAATAAAGTAAGTGAAGTCACAAGTGAACAACGTGAAAAATACCACTTGGCGGCGGTATTTGCCAATAATTTCACTAATCTTATGTACAGTATAGCAGCGGAATATTTGGAGAAAGAGGGATTGAATTTCGATAATTTGCTTCCGATTATTGCAGAAACAGCAACTAGACTGAAAGATGACAAACCGCAAGCGTGGCAGACAGGGCCGGCTAAAAGAGGAGATAAGGTCGTGATTGATAAGCATATAGGCATGTTAGATGATCCAGCGCTCAAAATTATTTATAAACAATTATCAGAATACATCACCTCAACCTAACGCATAATTTGTAATTAATGTATCTTAGGCATCTATTAAGGAAAATAATATTATGGATGGGCAAGAATTAGTACCACAACGCGTAAATCAGAATTTGTACAATGTTTTTTCAATATGTCAAGATTTTAGACAACGATTGGTTCAGTATCAACGTCTTTCTGAAAAAGCTGGAGAACCTAGTCTTCCAGAGATTAACAAATAGCATAAAGTTTTAATAAAATGATGAGATATTTAGTTGTCTTAATTGTAAGTGCTGCGTTTGCAGTATGTTCTCACGCCCAAGTAGTGGAGATAAATCCGAGTGTGCAATGGACCTATGTAAGGTCGCAGAAACTAGATTTACAATCAGATAATGTGTATCAATATGAATTCCCGGCAGAGCGAGGTCACGATTATATCTTCAGTTTACTAACAGAGAATGCAGGTCTTTCTACATGGGTTAAAATTTATGATATACAAATGAAGCCCATTGCGAAAATTGAGAAGACTAACGCTCCTCAGAGTACAGCACTTGAGTTTAATGTGCCGGAGACAGGGACCTACATCGTAGCACTAGGTTACATAAATAATACGAACTCAGCGGATAAGAATAATGTGAATTTTGATTTTACGCTTATCAAAAGGCCCAAAGTGGCAAAGTGAATATGGACTTTTAAAATAAAATTCCGTAAAAAAGGGCCAGTTTAATTTAAAAACCAGCCCTTTTTTTGTATGTTAAAACTGTCTTAAAGCCACTGGTCAAACGTGTCGCCACGTAGACCAAGTCTTAATGTTTCTAGTGGAATTACTTCGTTAGGCGCAATGTTTCCTAAATTAACATTATGACCGTATAGCTTCATAAACCACACTTGTTGCGTTTTAATAGGGGCTTCCCAAAGAATAGTATCCAATGGTATGTGTTGTAAAATTTCTTCAATTAGTCCTGAACGAACTTCACCTGTGTTTCTAAAAATGCCTACTGTTCCACTCTCTCTGGCTTCTGCAATAACTTTCCAAGCTCCCGCTTCTATTTCTGCTTTCATCATGGCAATCCACTTATATGGAGGAATGATTTTTTCAGCATCTTTACTTCCTACTTCGCTAAGCACGGTAAAGTCTTTTGCTAATGATCTTATATATCCGCATTTTTCCTCTTCTGATATTTCAATGCTACCGTCGGATACTTCAGCGTGTGTCATTTTAAACTTATCTAAAAGACGCTTGTAATCGTCAAACTGACCACGAATCACATATGCTTCAAATAAAGTGCCTCCAAAGTAAATCGGAATATTTGCTTCTCTGTAGATGTCTATTTTACGTTGTAGTGTAGGCGTTACGGCACTGGTTCCAAAACCTAGTTTTAAAATGTCGGTTTTATCTGCAGCAACTTCTAAAAAGTCTTCAGCTTCTCTGCAACTCAAACCTTTATCCATAACCATTGTGAGGCCAGATTCTCTTGGTTTTGTGGTACGTTGCGGGATGTTAGTTAAATTAAATTCGGTATTAATCATTGGTTTATTTCGTGTACAAATCTATGATATTTGAAACGTTTTTTTCGTTTTCTAAGAAAGGAGCAAATTCAAATAGTAAAAGATATTCATCTGCTTTCATTTTAAGGGCCGCGTGCAAGAAATTATATCCTTTTTCGTAATGACCTCTTAAAAAATTATAGGAGGCTATGCGGTAATACATGCGGTGATCTTCGTCATGATCCTCTAAGTTTTCCAGCAATAGTTCAATGGCATCATCTATGTCATTAAATTCAAATTTTGCATGTGCAAAATCCAATAATATTTCTACGGTTTCCGAGTCTAATTCGTATGCTAAATTGTAATGATAATAGCACAAGGTATTATCTTCTAGGGTAAGATAAAGCTCTGCTAGTTCAATGTGGTACATGCTTTCGTATTGGTCAATATCTATTGCCTTATGCAAGCACCTCTTGGCATCTTTCCACATTTTTTTACGCTTATAAATCATGGCCATACCAAAGTAGGCATCCGATATATTTGGGTTTAGTTTTATTGCTTTTTCATAATAAAACTTTGCTCCTTTATCATCTTTTAAGTTTTCGTAGCACTCTGCAATGTTGCAAAGGACTTCAGCATCACTTTCGTCATTATCCAGAGAAAGAGTGAATGATTCTATGGCAGCGTTATAATCGTTACTTTCCATGAGGCTATTGCCTTTACCCAAGTGACCAAGAGTGTTGGTTTCGTCTATAGCAATACAAAATTCGTACGCATTTACGGATTCATTGTATTCCTCCATACGCTGATAGATTAAGCCTTTAAAGTACCATGCACTGTAGTTATATGGATCTTCGTTTATGACTTTTTCTAGGAATAGTATGGCTTCCGCATTTTGATTATAGTCTAAAAAAAGTTTAATAAACTCTTGAATGCTTAACTCATCGTAGATGTAATTTGTAGGTATTGCATTGATATACGAATTTGCTTTTTTATGGTTACCCATCGCAAAGTGAACTCGAGCAAGACGTAGCAGTATTTCTTCGTTTTGGGTCTCTTGATTAAGAGAAAACATGTAACATTCAATTGCACGTTTGTACTGAAGACTCATGCTATAACAGTCGCCAAGAAGTGTAGCTATTTCAATGTTTTGAGGCTCAATGGTTCGGTATTTTTCAAGTAGCTTGACGGCGCCATTGATGTTGCGCTGTGCAATATATACTTCCGCTTTTTTAATCTTGTAATAGGTTTCAAAGGGGTAAATGCTTTCTGCATAAGCAATAGCCTGAGTGGCTTTAATTATCTCTTCGAAGTCTAGGTAGTAATCTATGATTTGACCTAGCTCGTCAGTGTCATAGAAGAATGTGTCGCCACTGTTAAGCTGTCGCTCAAAGTTGCGAGCTCTCTCTTCCATCTCTTCATCCAAATAATCGCCGTATTCTGTCATTACCTTCTCTTGTTCATCCAAATTTAAGCATTTTTGCTCTATAAGAAAAGTGCAATGTTCGTTATAAGGGTTTGTTTTGCCAACATTATATCTTCAAAAACATGAATAAGTACGTTATAATTTGTCTTTTTTCCTTTTTTAGCTTCACATCTAAAGCACAATCATTAAAACAAGCCACTTGGCAACAGCAAGTTGACTATGTTATTGAGGTTAAACTAGACGATATAAATCATCTTTTAGCTGGAGATATAGTTATTACCTATACCAATAATAGTCCTCAAACGCTGAGTGAGGTATATATACACTTGTGGCCAAATGCGTATAAAAATAATTCTACAGCGTTTGCAAAGCAGATGCAGGAAAACGGAGATTTAGATTTTTATTATGCCAAAGAGTCGGATAGGGGATCCATAGATCAACTCGAATTTATGGCAAATGGAATGCCTTCGGTTATGAAGCCGACCAACAATATAGATGTGGTAAGCGTACAATTAACTAAGCCCATAAAAACAGGAGAAAAAGTTACTCTATCCACTCCATTTACGGTAAAAGTACCCAAAGTATTTTCAAGACTTGGACATGAAAATCAAGATTATTTCATCACCCAGTGGTATCCCAAACCAGCAGTTTATGACGTAAATGGCTGGAATGCTATGCCATACCTTAATCAAGGAGAATTTTATTCTGAGTTTGGAAGCTTTAAGGTAAGTATTACGGTGCCCGATAACTATGTGGTAGTGGCAACAGGTGAATGCGAAAACGAATTAGAGTTAGGTGAGAGCAAGATAGCTTCAGACACCTTTCCTGTTAGTTCTGTATCCACTAAGACACTTGTCTTTAAAGCAGATAAAGTACATGATTTTGCTTGGTTTGCGAGCAAGCGTTGGGGATATGTAACCAAAAAAATAAAGGTTGGTGACCAAGAGGTTTTGGCACGATTGGTTTCGCCTGAACCAGATAAAAAATATTTAAACGCCATCGAAACTGCAATTACTTATTATTCTGATAATGTAGGTGTATATCCGTATAGTCACGCAACGGTGGTGCATGGCGAATTGAAAGCCGGTGGCGGAATGGAATATCCCATGATTACGCTATGCGATTTTTTGAACGAGGAAGTGATTGTGCACGAGGTAGGACACAATTGGTTTTATGGCATTTTAGCCAATAATGAGCGAAGGTTTCCGTGGATGGATGAATCCATAAATAGTTACTATGAGGCAGAAGCTATGAAAAACGGGAAAGAAGATAAGGCAGACCTTAATTCAGGTATAATGATGGCATTGGTAAAAGATAATTTGCTGCGCAACGAGCATCAAGCGATTGGAACTTCATCCGAATTATTGACTGCCGGGAATTATGGCATGAGTGTATATGGAATTGGAGCTAAGTCCATCGGGTATCTAAAAGCATATTTAGGCGATGAAGTATATTTAAGTTGTATGACATCTTATTACGAGAAATGGAAGTTTAAGCATCCATTACCCGATGATATGAAAGCATCGTTTGAGCAAACAAGTGGTAAAGATTTGAACTGGTTTTTTAAGGACTTAATTAACATGGAAGGCAAGCTTGATTTTGCTATAAGCAATAATAAAGATGGATATTATGTGACCAATAAGTCCAGTATATCGGCCCCATTTCCAATTCAATCTAAGAGTACTATTGGGAAAAAAGAAGTTAAATGGTATATGCTCAAGTCTGGTGAGTCAATGCTAATATCAGATACGAATCAAAACAAGTTGCTTATTGATCCCAAAAGCGAAACAATAGATTTATTTAAAGGCAACAATTCAAGTAATGCCAAGTGGCAACTGAAAGCATTTACAGGCGCAGACAAACCTGAAACTAAGGAAATCTATGTTGTACCTGCTTTGGGATGGAATGCCTATGACAAGATGATGGTAGGAGTAGGGCTTCATAATTATGCCATTAGTGACAAAGCATTGCAATATTACGTTATGCCAATGTATTCATTTGAGCAGAAAGTGATTACGGGTTCGGCTGGGCTAACTTATATCAAGACATTAGAAAAGCCGTCACAATACATCGAATTTGGAGTGAATGCTAAGCGATTTAGCTTTTTGAACAGGAGAGAAAATTTAGTTCTTTCCAATGATGGGTATGCATTAGCAAATTACAGTTATCTCAAAGTTAAACCTTATTTGGTCTATCATTTTCCGAAGAAAAATTTGCGTAGTCAAATCACCAAAAACGTAATGCTGGCTGTAGATCAGGTTTTCTTTAAACCTCAATTTGATTTTATTTCTAACGAAGTTCTGCCAGGCCCATTTTTTTCTAAATCGCGTAGTAATTCTTTTATTACGTTAACCTATTCAGCTAAAAATACGCGTAAGATTAACGGTTCTTCATTTGTGGGTAATGCAGAATATGGTAGATTGACTGAGGACGTTGTAATTGGTAAAAAGGTGCAGTCAAATTCTGGGTTAGATTCATTTTATGCTAATCAAGGTACTAATGTAAATGGTTCTGACTTTGCTAAAATAAGTGGTGTTTACCGATATGGTTTAGATATTGGAATACAAGATAAGCCCCTAGAAATTCGAGTGTATGGTGCTGTAATGCTCAAGAAAAGTAACTCAGATCAGTACAATAACCAATTGGGAGGGTATGATAAAGCAGGGTATTACGATTACAAGTTTGATGATTATTTAATGCATAGAAATGCGACTTACGGCTTGTTTCAGAATCAAATAAACGGGAATGCGAATGCTTCCAAATTCGTTGGGCCCATTAGTTCCTCTAATAAGTGGCTTGTGAGCAGCACTATAACAGTTCCTCTGCCAGGTAAAATCCCTTTTAAACCCTATGTTGAGATTGTGCTTTTTGATGATATCGCAACAAAAAATTGGAATAGTTCAGGAACAAAGTTTATTTATAATGTGGGAGTTGAAGTTGAGATTGTAAAAGATAGATTCGAGGTATTTTTTAACTTAGCTCAAAGTTCTGATGTTACCAATTATCAAGATGGTACTAATGGGGGTTTGATACAATCCTCATCGTTATCTAAATTTACAGATCGCATCACATTTGTGTTTGACCTCAATAACCTTACACCAAGCAAGCTAAAGAAGCAACTGAAATTATTTTAAGGTAGGGAAGGGTATTTTTAATCTTTCTATAACGGTAGCATCTGGTATCTGCAGGAGTTCAGCAGTTACGTATAGGATGTCATTTGACTTGCAGATAGAGAGCATACCAAAATTTTTCACAGCAAATTGGCCTCCTACGCGATTGCCGTTAGGCTCATATCTATAGTAACCCCATGTATGCGTTAGACCGCTTGAAGTGATGTCATATAGCGGATATTTTCCATTTTGAGTCATGGATATTTCGGCAATATGCCTATCGCCACTAAGTATGATAGCTGGTTTGTCTTTTAAAAGTTTGAGTAATTTTCGGCGTTCGTGGGGCATGGTTCCCCATGATTCGTAACCTTGATCTATAGCCAATGCCTGCACACTACTCGCTAAAATAAAAAGATCTATGGTGCTGTCCTGTAACTGCTCTTCTAGCCATATCCATTGTTTTTGGCCTAAAAAGCTCCCAATATTATTAGTATCGTATCTTCTGCCTTTTATGGAGCTGGACTGCAGCGCAGTTCTAAATGTACGCGTGTCTAGGAATATAGTTTTGATATTCATATCTGAGGTCTTTATCAGGGAAGAGTGATAGACCCCTTTGTGACTGGTTAATGCTGAATTATTTTCTAAATCCAAGAAGCGCAGCAGTTCATTTTTGCTCTCTTCTTTTTTAGGAAATTCTTGTCCTCCGTCGTTTAACCCATAATCGTGGTCATCCCATGTGCCGTCAATAGCAGTATTTGTTCTTAATTTTCGATAATTAGAATCTTCTTTGACGTGTGAATACATCTTACGTAATTCGCTCATATTCTCTGTGTCGGCATATACAATATCTCCTAGCCAATACCAATGTGTTGGGTTTTGAGCTAGGATGGGTTTCCAAAATTCTTGTGACTTTTTTTCGTCGTTACACGACCCAAAGGTTATTTTGAGGGTGTCTTGTGCGTAGCTATTAAAGAAGGTAATACAGCATACTAAACAGCAAACTAATTTTTTATACATGGTGATTTCAATATTAGTTATAAAAAAAGGAAGGCTTTTGGCCTTCCTTTTTAAATTTAGGTTTTAAGGTATTTAGTTAAAAGAGTATCTTACCCCTATTTGTGCTTGCCATCTTGAACTATTGATACCGCTATCGTCTATAGTATATGGTTTAGTATCTGCTTTTTGTTTGAAGTAGTATTCTGGAGTAGTTGTACCCGTTTGAAATCCTTTAAACTCATAAAGCGCATACTGGTCATTGCTCATGAAGTATCTTCTTCCCCACTCATTGTTTATCATGTTGGTTAAGTTAAATACATCAAAAGTTACTTGTAAATCATGTTTTTTACCTTTCGAAGTGATGTAGAAATCTTGATATACTCTAAAATCAATAATAGAAGTAAATGGAAGTCTAGAACCATTTCTACTTGCATAACCACCTCTATTATTATTTAAACCTTTATCGTTTTGGATAAATCCGTCTAATGCGGCCCATTGCTCAGCAGCTGTAACGGTAACACCGTTTGCAGTGTAATCTACTAAGTTGATATCGCTTGAAGAAGCAGGTATGTATATTAAGTCGTTATTATCACTGCTTTGGTTAGTCATGCGGCTACCGTTTGCAATGATGTATGAGAATCTTCTACCGCTTTGTCCATTATAGAAAAATGAAACTCCAGTCTTATGGTTTTTGCTGTAAGATTTTGCGTACCCAACAAAACCAGATATGCGGTGTCCCATGTCAAAATCTGAATAGCTAACGTCAAGTCTATCTCTACCGTTAACGTTCTCCATATATCTCCAGTTACTAGAGTTTTGAGAAGAAGTACCGTCATTTATAGATTTAGACTCCCCAAAAGTATAGGCAAGACTTCCTGACAAACCTTCTTTAACCGCTCTTTGGACTTGAGCTGAAAGGTTATAAGAGTATCCTTTATTTGTGTTGTCTACTAGTATAATATAAGAGTAAGATTTGTCAAGTGCAGCACTTCTATTATATAATGCTCTATCGTCAGGACCGCCGGTTAAGTTGGTAGTGCTATTGGCCACGTTTAAGTTAGACGCCACGATGTTGTTTAATGTTTTGTTAAACAATGCCTCAAAGCTCACTTTGAATCCGTTGTTTAATGCTTTATCGTATCCAACACTTGTTTTCCATACCTGTGGGTATTTGAAGTTGTCTACAAATAGGTTCATTTCTCCGCTTGGAACAGCATCTGTAGCACCTAAATCAGTTGCGTTTGGTTGATTTTGCCAATCTCCATTGTAAGGAATCTTTTTATTAAATACGCCACCTACTGTGTAACCATTGTTAGTGTACATGCCTCCTGGCCATACGAAAGGAACTCTACTTGTAAAGATACCAGTACCACCTCTTATTATGTTTTTGTTGTCATCGTTTAAATCGTAGTTAAATCCGATTCTTGGCGAGATCATCATTTGAGCTTTTGGAGCTTGACCAGCTTTGGCGCCTGCTAGGTCTTTACCAGCCGCTTCTAAAGTAGCGATAGTAGTTTCATTAAATAATTGGTTATCGGTAGGTTGAGTAAGGAACATAGGTATGTCTAAACGAAGACCGCCACTTAATTTTAATTTAGTATTTACAGCGAATTCGTCTTGTGCGTAAAAGCCAAGTTGCATTGCGTTAAAACTTGCAGCAGCTTTCGAGCCGTCACCGGTTTTATTATCTACTAATGAGTAACCTCTGTCGTAGTCACTAGCAGAAAGATTATTCATAAAACCAGAAAGACTGTCGAAAGTATATACTCCGTAGTTTTGACGAACAAACAGATTGTACATGTTGTAAAACTCATTGTGTGTTCCAAAAGTTAATTGGTGTTTACCGCTATATATTTTAAAGTTGTCTGTAAGGGTAAGTACGTTTTGTTTTAACTGATTGGCTGTTGAGAACTGCTCACTTCCAGCGTTAATTGTTCCAGAACCGTCTCGGATAACGACGTAAGGCATATTCTCGCCCATTGGATCTCTATCGTCATTCACACGAGTATAGCCTAGGATTAGGTTGTTGGTTTTATTACTACTTAATTGTGAAGTTAATTCTACTGCACTTGAATTCGTAGTACTTGGGAAGAAGATACCGTTGTTGTAGAAGTTGATGGCATTTGCAGAAGAGCGATTCGCATCAATTTGTTCATTATAGGCATAACTGTGTCTTACCATTAACTTGTGTTTTTGACTCATATTATAGTCAAAACGAATAAAAACTTTGTTAGAATTAAGCTCATCTGGATTGTCTAAATATCCACCTGCATCATAGTTATAGTCGTTTTGTAATTTACTACGGAAAGCATCTATTTGTGAAGCTGAAGATGTACCTGTGTAATCTGCAAAGTTAAAAGGCTGAGGAGTAGTTTGACGTTGAGTTTCAATGCTGACAAAGTAAAATAACTTATCTTTCGTGATAGCGCCACCTACTCTAGCTCCAAAGGTGTTAGCAGAGAAGTCTGCTAATTTTTCAGGGGTTACAGCTGCATTGTCTGTTGGTGTTTTGCCTGCTAATCCTTGGTTTCTCGTAAGAGAATATACGGAAGCTTCTGTTTTGTTAGTTCCACTTCTAGTTACCGCATTTATTCCGCCTCCTGCAAATCCACCAATAGTTACATCGTAAGGTGCTACTACTAGTTGAATTTGGTCGATAGCATCTAGCGATATTGGTGAACCTCCAGTTTGACCGCCATTTGTTCCAGAAGCTGCAAGTCCGAATACGTCATTGTTTACAGCACCGTCTATAAATATAGAGTTGTATCGGTTATTATTTCCTGCTACTGAAAGAACGTTGTCTCCGTCAACAGATGTCATAGGATTAGTTCTTGCAAAATCTGCAATGGATCTGCTTACGGTAGGTAAATTATTGATTTGGTCTGCGTCAATAATAGACTCAGCACCTGTTTGGCTATTGTTAAGTCCACTTTTTGCCGCACCAACAATAACCTCTGAAAGTGCACTGGTGTTTTCATCAAGAATTGCTTTGAATTTGTACGATTGCCCCAGTTGTAAATACACATCGCTTACTTGGTCTGATGCGTAGCCAGAATACGAAACCGTAATGGTATACGGTCCTCCTATTCTTAGGCCAGATAAGTCAAAGTGGCCATCCTCACGCGCTATGGTTCCGTATTTGGTGCCAGAAGGTGTGTGAACTGCGATTACTGCTGCTCCAATTAGTTGTGCACCGCTTTTTGTTTTAACTTCTCCGGTGATAGAAGACGTAGTATTTCCTTGACCAAAACTGCTTAAATTAAGCAATAGAAAGCCAAGAACTACAACGGGTAAAATGATTCGTTTTAGCATAATTTTAGTTTTTTTAATTTAGTAGAACAAAAATATGTGGAATCGTTAAATATTGCAGTTAGGAGACAATCATCATATTGTTATGTAATCATTACTAATATTTATTCTTTAATAATGAGATTGTTAGGAAATTAAAAAATCGTAAAATTTGATAACTTGTTTAAATCTTGCCTTCTTTTTATTCAATCAACCCCGCGTCAGCGAATGAATAAAAGCCCTTGTGACTGATTATTACATGGTCTAAAATGCCTAAATCGAGGTGTTTCCCGGCACTTACCAGTTTTTGAGTTAATTTAAGATCTGCAGCACTTGGTTTTAAGCTTCCGCTGGGATGATTGTGGCATAAGATGATATGGGCAGCGTAGTTTTCAAGGGCTACTTTAAAGATCCGTTTATGATCTGCTACAGTCCCTGTCATCCCCCCTTCGCTGATTTTGTGAGCGCCTATTATCGCATTGTTTTGTTTCAGTAAAAGTATCCAGAATTCTTCGTATTGTTTGTCTTGTAAAAGTGGTCCAAAATAGGAGTAGGCATCTTTGCTACTGGATATAAATTCAGGTGTTTCTCTCGCTTGTTTGCGTCTACCACCTAACTCGATAGCAGCAATGATGGTAATGGCTTTAGCGGGGCCAATGCCGCTAACTTTGCATAAATCTTTGATACTTAAAGTGGCTAACTTGGCTAGGTCGTTTTGAGCAATTTGTAAAATATCTCGAGCTAGGTCTACTGCAGATTTGCTTCTGGTTCCGTTGCCAATAAGTATGCCTAATAATTCGGCATTACTTAGGTTTTCTCTGCCTTTGGAGGTAAGTTTTTCGCGAGGTTTATCATCCTCGGCCCAATTTTTTATGCTAACATAGTCTGTCAAGAAAAAGTTTAATGTAAAAAGCCCTGACGATTTCGTCAAGGCTTCAAATATATTTATTTTAACTAAAGTTAAGCTAAGCTAGCTACGTGTTTCGCTAGTTTGCTTTTTAAGTTAGCTGCTTTGTTTTTATGTATGATGTTTTTCTTAACGAGTTTGTCAAGTTTAGAAAAAGTCTCACGCAATACAGTGTCAGCTTCAGTTTTGTCTTCAGAAAGACGTACTTTCTTGATCCAAGTTCTAGCCGTTTTGTGCTGATACTTGTTTCTAGCTGTTTTAGCTTCGTTGCTTCTTATTCTCTTTAGCGTGCTTTTATGATTTGCCATTTCGTTTGTTTAAAAAAGGACTGCAAAACTAACATTATTATTTAGTTCAGCTCTATAAGTTTTGTAAAAAATATTTAGTGAAGGGTTTGGAAGTCTATTGATTGTGAAATTTACTGTTTGTGGTAGACAACTTAGCCTAATTCGTCTTGTGTGCAATCCCACTCATATGCTTTTGTTTTGGGGATGATGTTCAAGTTCTCAGCCTTTAGTATTACAGTTTGATTACTGGGTATCTCACCTGAAATAAAGCAACCTGCGCCAATAGTTACATTATCGCCAATCGTTGTGCCAGCTACAATGCTAACATTAGCACCTATCCACACATTGTCGCCAATCGTAACTCCTTTGGTATGACTGGTTTTGCGGTGGTCGTATTTGTAATGATTGGTAGTGGTAATCGTTGTGTTTTGCCCAATATTTACATTGTTGCCTATTTTTAAACCGCCAGTAGCATTTATGTATATCCCTGGATTGTCTCCTGGGTCACAACAAATTCCTTTTATAATATTTTCACAACCTACAATCCTACTTCTGAAATCTGCAGGCCATGGCACTTTTCCGTTTATGCGCAATATCTTCTGTGAGATAAAGTAGCGTTGTAATACTTGATAGTTTTTCATGTAGCCAAATCTTGGCCTTTTGTATTGTGGCCAAAGCCATTTTACAAGAGCTTTAAGCACATTGTCGTCTAATTGTTCTAGTATATTTTTAAGTACTCCCAATGTGTTTTAATTAAATCCCTCTTTTATCCCAAAACCAACCCAGACCAGTACAGTGGTTATTAGTATTGCAAATATGGTCTTTGCTATTAAGTTTTTGCCAAACAGATAAAAGAAATAGTTAAGAATAAAAACGCGTAAAAGGATACCTACTACAGCAAACCATGCAAGTGCGCGTTGTGTATCGCCGCCTACGGTATACCCAAAATACAGTGCTGAAAAAGTGCCTATCAAGAAAATGATATTATACACCAGCTGAATATTGAGTTTATTGTAAATAACTAATGCGCTTGAAAACGAAGTGGTTAAGTACATAGAAAAGTAAAATAGTATGGTGATTTGAATATATTTTCCTGCTTCTGTCCATTGAGCTCCGAGTATAAATGGGGCTATGTTGTCTCCCCATACAACCAGTATCACGATTGGAATTATAGCAATAGCAAACATCAAATTAAAAAGCTGATGTGCCATTTGAGATGTCTCTTCCTGTTTATTTTTAATCCGTGATATGCGTTCAAAGAAAACTTGTCCTAAGGCGGCAGCTATCATCCCGAGGGGCAAATAGGTTAGCTTATAGGCATTGGCAAAATGTCCGGTAGCTTCTGTGCTGTCATAAATAGTAATGAAGAAAGTAGGCATACTAGTAGCCAGAATATTGATGAGCGCAGCTGGTGAGCTTAGCAAGGCCAGTGATTTGTATTTCTTAAAAATGGTGGTTAGTTTTTGGCGAGTAGTTTCAAACAACTTAAATGGTAGTTTTCGAGAGATTTGAACTAGTGAAATGACTTGTCCCAGAATATGTCCAGTAAGCAGTCCGTTCCATCCTGCCATAAGATAGGGGTGACTTAGTTTGTAAACAACGCTGCTTGAGGAAGTCACTACCCGATTGGTTGAAATAGTTGCATATTCTTTGTTTCTATTATGCCATCCTATTATCGTTTCTGTGCTGCTGCTAAGCCAAACTATGAAGGGGACAGAATATATTAGATCTACGTTATCTAGCTTGAGTAAACCTGCGATTTGGTTTTTAAACAGCGCGATGCATATAACTAGGCATAGACTGATTACTGCGTTTATCAATAAAGTAAGTCGGGTAACTTCTTGTGCCTGCGCAGTACTGTCTTCAACTACTATGGCGAGTTCATACCTCAGGCCTGCAATCGCTATGATAACAGCACTTAGTTTAAATATCACTTCAAACTCGCCAAATTGAACAGGACTATACAGTCTGCCTAAAAAAATCATTGCTCCAAAAGCAATGGCTTGCGCTATAAACGAACCGCTAAATAGCGTGCCCGCATTTTTTAAGAAATCTGTTTTTACTAATTTCAATCTAGCAAAAGAAAACTTTTATTCTTAAAAATAGATGATTGCAATTCTGAGTTGCCGTTGGATCTTATTTCTTGTCTTCAAAAATGATGAGATTGATATTGAAATGTGTTCTGTACGCATATTTACGGAATCAAAGTGTATTTATGTTAGGCTATCAATTTTTGATAGATAATTTTGCAATAACTTATTAGATATGTCCGAAGAGCATTTTAAAAACGTCATTTCCCACTGTAAAGAGTACGGATTTGTTTTTCCAAGTAGTGAAATATATGATGGCCTTGCCGCCGTTTACGACTATGGTCAAAATGGAGTAGAGCTTAAGAAAAATATACGTGAGTACTGGTGGAAGAGTATGGTGCAGTTGCACGAAAATATAGTAGGAATAGATGCATCAATCTTTATGGCTCCTAAGGTATGGAAAGCCAGTGGTCACGTAGATGGTTTTAGTGACCCCATGATTGATAATAAAGACTCAAAAAAACGTTATCGAGCAGATGTTTTGATAGAGGAATATCAAGAAAAATATAGGGTTAAAAATAAAAAGGAAATAGATAAAGCTAAAGCAAGGTTTGGTGATGCTTTTGATGAGGCACAGTTTGTAGCCACTAATCCTAATATAGCTCGTAACAATGCAACTATTGCAGAAATTGACGCTAAGTTAAAGGACGGATTGGAAAGTGGTCAGCTGGACAAAGTTAGAGATCTGATTATTGAATTGGGGATAGCTTGCCCCTTAAGTGGCAGTAAAAATTGGACAGATGTTCGCCAATTTAATCTGATGTACAGCACACAAATGAGTGCTACCGATGGCGAAAGTCAAATTTACTTGAGACCCGAAACGGCTCAAGGTATTTTTGTAAATTACCTAAACGTGCAAAAAACAGGTAGGATGAAAATTCCTTTTGGAATAGCACAAACCGGTAAAGCATTTAGGAATGAGATAGTTGCGCGTCAATTCATCATGCGTATGAAAGAATTTGAGCAAATGGAAATGCAATTTTTTGTGCGTCCTGGTACTGAAATGGAATGGTATGCGTATTGGAAAGAACACAGACTAAAGTGGCACAAGAATTTAGGTACGGATGCCGGTAAATACAGATATCACGACCACGTAAAATTGGCGCACTATGCTAATGCTGCGGTGGATATAGAATATGATTTCCCGTTTGGATTCAAAGAGGTTGAAGGTATCCATTCTCGTACTGATTTTGACCTAAAGCAACATGAAGAATTTACAGGTAAAAAACTCCAATATTTTGATAATGAGACGAATGAGAGCTACGTGCCGTATGTGGTGGAAACCAGTATAGGCTTAGACAGAATGTTCTTAGTACTCATGAGTAATTCATTGCAAGAAGAAGATTTGGGAGAAGGGAATAGCAGAACAGTATTAAAATTACCTGCAGCTTTAGCGCCTTACCAATGTGCTATTTTACCACTAACGAAAAAAGATGGCTTACCTGAAATTGCTAAGAAAATAATGAAAGATTTGAGCTTAGAGTTTAATTGCTTTTATGAAGAAAAAGATGCAATTGGCAAACGTTATAGAAGACAAGATGCCATTGGTACACCACTATGTATTACGGTAGATCATGATAGTTTAACGGATAATTCGGTAACACTTAGGTTCAGAGACAGTATGGAACAACGCCGGGTAACAATCGCTGAACTAGAGCATATTATTGGTCAGGAAGTTAGTATGAAAACCTTACTCAAAGGTTTATTGTAAAGCTGTTGCATACATACCAAGGAGCGTATTCATAATTTTATCCGTCACCGATACATTTTACGTAAGATGATTTGCGACACTTCTAGCTATTGATGGATGACTTATGGTTTAGGTGTTATGCCTCAACCTATTTATTTTTGATAAGAGAGGTTAGCAACATAGATTTAGTTAGGCGCTAAACTTACTTTTTCATCGCCCACTTGGTAAGGGAGCCATGTGATGATAAATTGAAGCATTTCATCCGTAGTGCGCATACCGGCTCCTCCATTGTCAAGTCGCTCTCGTATTTCTTTGGGAGGATTATGGGGATTATTGTAATTGTGAGTGGTATTATCAAAAGTTGCTTTTACATAGATCACACTTTGAGCAGGTATTTTAAGCATTTTTGGAAATGTATAAAAGTACTGCCATCTAAAGTCCCACTTGGGGATGCTTATTAGCCTTATGGTATCTTGATTTGGGGTAATTGCATAGGCCTTAAAGCTTTTACCTAACAAATGCATGTGAGGATTGATGGTCAGTATGCTAATGTCTTGAGGAATTTTCAAAAAAGTAGTATGTGTTGTGATTTCATTTGCAGGTATAATCAATGGTGGAATAATTTTACTTGCACCGTTGGTTCCCATCATAACTTCGTTGATTGGACGTTTAGGAGGTGTTTTACTGAAGAAAATATTAACCCTGCTGTGGTCCCATTTATCTTGAGGTATAGGGCCAAAATGTATATCATCTGCTAGTAGTATAGATTTCTTGTGCATGGTAAACCCACCTATTTCTTCAGGATATAACTGAGCTTGTACGCCAGGGAGATAGTTTACGGCAGAGTTTATTTGGGAGGGTCTGCTGCCATCGTCATTGGCTAAATTTAAAGCATTAAATTGTTGTAAATAGTCGTCTTCATCGGTTTCTAGATTCAGTAGTCTTTTACCGCTTTTGATGTTTGCTTTTTTATCTTCATCATAATTGAGTAAGCGACCATTCATATGATGTACCAAATTATTTTGGTTAGGTAAAAATTCCATAGCGCGTACAAATTTATCTTTGCTTAGTTCTATAGGTAGTGTCGCGATATAAAATTTATCTCTGCTATTTCCTTTTATTAAAATACTGTCAAACCAGAGGGTAGTATCTGGCTTTCCAATTGAACTAAATTCAGGGTATGAAGGTAAAGATGGGAGCAGAGATACATCTCCTTCTGGAGCACCTCCTTCTATCCATCGTTTCAGTTTGTCTTTATCTGAGTCGCTCAAGTATCGTTCTCCTAAAAAGTGGCTGTAGTTGCGGTCAGCTGGCCAAGGTGGCATTAGTCCACTTTGGGTAACCGCTAATATGGTTTTTTTCTTTCTAAAGACGTGTTGATACTCCGTAAGTGAAAAGGGAGCTGCGCCACCACTTCGATGGCAAGGTGTGCAATTTTGATAGATAATAGGGGCAATATCTTGCGTGTAGGTGAGGTCGGTTTGTGGAGTGCAAGCTGCCAACCAAAGCATGCTCGCCGCTAATACAATGAAAATAGCTTCTTTCATTTCAGTGTGCCGAATATAGCATTTCTGTATAATTCTAGAATCTGATTGGTGAATAAGTCTTTTGACAAAATTGTATTTCAACAAAAATAGAAAAGAAGATAGCTTTATAGCGGCGTTCTTTAGGATACACGGTAATTGATTTTGGATGTATAAAAGCATAATATAAACTCACAAAGCTCGCTGAGGCGGGTTCCATAGGTATGGCCTGAACTTAGACCTAATCATATTTGTTTTAATTGATGTAAAAGCAAATAATGGATAAGTAGTAAAAAAAATAAACATGGATGCTTCGCTTTTAATCTTAAAGTCAAGTTATAAGCTATTTTCGCAAACTTTATGACAAAAAAGTTTATAGATATAGAGAAGATAATAGCGGACAAGAACCCAAAGTTACTGAAAAGGCTTCCTAAGTTTATACTAAATTATCTTAAAAAAATCCTTTGGCAAGATGAAGTAAACCGCATTATACACGATAATGAAGGTGCTAATGGTGTGCAATTTTGTCGAAATGTGATCAAGGAATTTAATATTACGGCTACCATAGAAGGGATTGAAAATGCACCTAAAACAGGTGGAGTAACGTTTGCCAGTAATCATCCTCTAGGCGGTATGGATGCGCTTGCTTTTATAGATCAATTTAGTCATTATAGAAGTGATATAAAGTTTATTGCCAATGATATTTTGCTGAACCTAAAGCCAATGCAAGATATTTTTGTAGGAGTAAATAAGATGGGTGCTACGGCTGTTCCATCGCTCAAAAATGTAGATTCAGTGCTTGCTAATGATGAGTCAGTTGTAATCTTTCCTGCCGGTTTAGTGAGCCGCCGCAAAAATGGTGTAATAGAAGATTTAGATTGGAAAAAAACATTTGTTACTCGGGCAAGAAAACACAATGTGCCGATTGTTCCGGTAATCATTGATGGTAAACTGAGTAATTTCTTTTATAACCTAAGTAATCTTCGTGAAAAATTAGGAATAAAGGCCAATATTGAAATGCTTTATTTAGTAAATGAGCTCTTTAAACAAAAAAATACAACGATAAAAATTATCTTTGGCAAGCCTATCTATCCTAACGACTTAGACGAAGATGTTAAGGATACTGAATTGGCGCAAGACATAAAAAGAAAAGCATACAGTCTAAAATCAAAGTGAGTTTAAACCTAGATTACATAGCGCCAGCATTGCCCTTGGAAGTGATTAAGAGTGAGTTAACTCCAGAGAGATTTGTGCGCAGAACCAATAAGGGTAACAACGAAATTTATATCGTTAATCATCATAATAGCCCCAATGTGATGCAAGAAATAGGAAGGTTGCGCGAGATAACATTTGCAAGTGCAGGTGGTGGTACAGGGAAGGCATTAGATATTGATGAATTTGACACTGCAGAGAATTGCTATGAGCAGTTAATTGTATGGGCGCCTGATGCTGAGGAAATCATAGGGGGCTATCGTTTTATAGATTGTGCTAAGGTGTTGGGAACAAACCCTATAGCACTCTCAACTAGACATTATTTTACTTTTTCTGAGGACTTTAAACAACATTATTTGGCAGATACTGTTGAGCTAGGTAGAAGTTGGGTTCAGCCTAATTTTCAACCCAGTGCAGGATCTCGCAAAGGCATTTTTGCTTTGGATAATCTTTGGGACGGACTGGGCGCTATTGTGGTAGATACACCACATATTAAATATTATTCAGGTAAAGTAACTATGTACACTAGTTATAATACTGAAGCTCGTGATGCTTTAATGTATTTTATGGGATATTTTTTTCCGGATCCTGATGAATTGGTACGACCTATAAACGGTCAAGCTATGACCACGGATATAAATATGTTTATGAAGATATATGTTTATGGTGGGACAAATTATCGCCAAATGGTATAATAATTGGAGATGATGCAGTAGATACTGATGAAACTAAGAGAAATTTAGACGGAGATGTTTTTATTGAATGGATGCCAGGATGTTATGGTGAGTATGGTGT
>ENA-OUVC01000279-OUVC01000279.1-marine-metagenome-genome-assembly--contig:-NODE-279-length-35360-cov-9.104129_pt1 | contig 35360 bp, 28 predicted proteins | sample MGYA00248622_ERZ508571 | MGnify/ENA primary metagenome ERZ508571 (study PRJEB26236, sample SAMN06267175) | marine metagenome | isolation source: Columbia River Estuary | place: USA:Columbia River Estuary... | reverse complement strand
ATCAACGCCGACACGAACACTTTTTGTCCGCCACTAGTCATTACCGACTCACAACTCGACAAACTGCTCGACGCTTTTGCCCAAGCCGCCTCCGGCAAATAAAAGTTCGCACGCTTCAACTAGTAAATGAGCTGGTGCGCTGGTGCGCAAACTTGCGCTTATTTTTCTGGGTGGGTTAGAAGTTTCATCAGGCTGCTGGTGTCCCAGCGAGCGCCGCCCATAGCGATGACTCGGGCGTATAAAGCATCAATTAATTTTGTCATTGTCAGGTCAGCACCGTTGTTTACCGCTTCATCAAAACAAATGCCGAGATCTTTGCGCATCCACTCGACTGCAAAACCAAATTCGAATTGATCGCGCACCATTGTCTTCGAGCGATTTTCCATCTGCCATGACTGCGCGGCACCTTTAGAAATAACTTCTACAACTTGATCGGCATTCAGCCCGGCGCGCACAGCAAAGTTCAATGCTTCAGCCAAACCCGAAACCGCACCAGCGATGCAAATTTGATTAACCATCTTTGTCAATTGCCCCGCGCCGGCATCGCCCATGCGTTGACACGCTTTGGCGTATGCATCAAACACAGGTCGAGCCTGGTCGAAAATACTTTGATCATCGCAACCACACATAACTGTCAGTGCGCCGTTTTGTGCGCCCGCTTGACCACCCGAAACTGGCGCATCAATAAAACCAATCGACTTTTTTGCGCACTCTGCCGACAACTCGCGCGCAAGTGTTGCTGAAGCAGTTGTGTGATCAACAAGAATCGAACCGGGTTTCAAACCTGCAAGCAAACCATCTGGGCCGAGCACGACACTTCGTACATCGTTGTCGTTGCCAACACAAACCATGACGATTTCACTTTGCTCAGCAACTGCACGCGGTGTTGCACCAAACGAACCACCATTTGCGGCAACCCAATTCTTTGCTTTTTCAGTGTTGCGGTTATAGACCGTTACTGAGTGACCCTTTGAAGCCAAATGTCGCGCCATCTCGACACCCATTACTCCGAGTCCGCAAAATCCGACTTTCATTTGAGTTCAGACTTGAAAAAAATTATTTCTTTTTGGCTGCTGCCGACTTGGCGGCTGCAGGTTTTGCCGCCGACTTGGCTGCTGCAGTTTTTGCGGCAGGTTTAGTCGCCGCTTTTGCTGGCTTCAGCACACCTTTTTCTAACGCTTTGTCAAGATAAGCCTCAGCCTCTTCTGAAGTGCACTTGAGAGCAGGCTGAATCTCGGAAATTAAATTGACTCGTGCACGGTCGTACATGGTTTTTTCTGCCGCCGACAACGCAGAGTCACGATCACGAGCAGCCAAGTTACGCACAACCTCTGCTACTTGGTAGACGTCGCCACTCTTGAGTTTCTCTTGGTGGTTTTTGAAACGACGCGACCAGTTTGCCGGCACACGCGGATCGGCTTTTGCCAGAACCGAAACTAAATCTTGCAATTCACTTGAAGACACTGGCGGTCGCACACCAACTGCCGAAATCTGCTCGACCGGTATCGAAAGCGTCATCTCGTTAATAACCGTTCGAAGAATCAAATAATCAGATGTTTTGCCGAAAGCTTTCATGCGTTTGATATTTAAAACAATGCACGCACCATGTTGTGGATAGATGACTGTGTCACCTTTTTTCCATTTAAGTTTCACTCAGCAACCCTTCTCAATTAGACCCCAAAGGATACGCCACAGACGGCCAAACCGCCCAATAAATTAAGCTCGAAGTCTTTCATTTCTTGGGTCGAACAACGGCTCTTGCCCAACCGTGGCTTTTTTGCGAGTCCCGAAAATCTCGATTTCAAGATTTGTGCCCGCAGCCTCAAATTCTGGTCGCACATAGGCCAACGCCACACTCTTGTTCAGCGTGAAGCTCCAGCCGCCCGAAGTCACAATGCCGACTCGCTTGTCGCCACTGAAAACCGACGCACAAAACGGAGCATCCGCATCGCCATCTTCGTCGAGCGTCATCGGCACGAAACGATATTTTGAGCCATGAGCCTTTTCGGCAATCAATGCGTCGCGACCAACAAATGACGGCTTGTTCAAATCAACGAAACGATCTAGCGAAGCATCAAACGGCGAGAAACCAATTTCAAGATCACCCTTCCAGCCGCGATAACACTTATCTAGACGCAAACTATCTACTGCGTAGATACCCATGTCGGCGATTTGATATTGCTCGCCCGCCTTCCAGATTGCGTTGTAGAGAGCTTCCATTTGTTCATTTGAAGCGTGAAGCTCCCAACCGAGTTCACCGACATAGTTAACGCGCAACGCACGAACTGGTCCAACAGCCGTGTCGATCATTCGCACCGACAACCACGGGAAAGCAGCATTGTCAAGAGCGGACGTGGTGACTTGCGCGAGCACGTCTCGCGAACGTGGTCCAACCAAAATCAACGAACCGTAATTTGCTGTCACATTTTTGAGCGTCACCGAACCATCTATAGGCAACGCCATTTCTAGAACATCTAAGTCGTGCCATTCTGAACTCGCTGCACCAACTAAATAGAAGTTGTCTTCGGCGATTCGCACTACCGTGAATTCGCTCAAGACCTTGCCGTCTGGCAACAACGCATAAACCAAACTGATTCGCCCAACTTTTGGCAACTTCGTGCACAGTAAGTTGTCAAGATACGCAGCCGCACCTGAGCCCTTAACTTCAATTTTTGTGAAGCCTGGCAGGTCGAGCAAAGCAACACCGTTACGTGCTGCGTGAACTTCTTTGGCCACGACTTTGCGCCAACCATTTCGCCTAAAGAACGAAAGCGAATGATCAGTGATCTCGTTTTTCGGATCAAAATAAGTTGGTCGCTCCCAACCGCCGCGCGCGCCATAGGCGGCACCTTTCTTCTTTAACAATTCATACAGTGGCGACACGTATGCAGGCCGACCTGCTGGACGCTCTTCAAATGGAAACCCCATTGCATATTCGTTTTGATAAACCTCAACTGCTTTGTCGACGGTGTATTTAGTCGTCGCATATTCTTTGTAACGACGACGATCAATTGACCACAGATCAAACTCTGGGCGACCGTTGAGAATCCACTCTGCAATTGCCTTGCCCGCACCGCCACCTTGTGCGATGCCGAAACTAAATGTGTTGCAATGGAAGAAATTGCGCAAGCCGCGTTCAGGTCCCATATATGGGTTGCCGTCGGGTGCATACGGAATCGGTCCGTTGACAACTTTTGCAATGCCAGCATCGCCGAGAACCGGCACGCGCTCGCCCGCATCAAGAATTTGTTTTTCAAGGCGTTCGAGTTCTTCTGGCCACAGCATGTTGGCAAACTGATCTGGAATACCGTCAAGCCACATTGGCGTTGCTTGCCACTCGTATGGTCCGAGAATAAAACCACTGCGCTCTTGACGCAGATAATAAGAGGTGTCGGGGTCGCGAAGAAGCGGCAAAGGTTCGCTACGCGCTGCAAGTTCGTCGATTTCTTCGGTAATCAAATATTGATGAGCCATCGTCATGATCGGCAAATGCCGACCGATTAACTCCATTACTTCGCCAGCACGATAGCCAGCGGCATTGATGACAATCTCACAGTCAATTTCGGTTTCGACTCCGCCCGCAAGTGATGTAACCGTCCATTCGTAATTTTTGTGTTGACGCAAAGCGGTGACTCGCTCATTGCGGCGCACTCGCGCGCCAAGCGCACGGGCCGCGCGTGCCATTGCCTGGGTGACTTGCGATGGGTCAATGTCGCCGTCTAGCGGATCCCAAAGTGCGCCGAGCAAATCATGAGTCTTTATTAATGGATAGCGATCGACAAGTTCGGCTGGTGTCAACATGTCGTACTCCATGTTGTTGGCACGAGCCATGCTCTTTACATGGCGAAACTCGGCCATGCGCTCTTCGCTGTGTGCAAGTCGAACAGAACCCGTTACGTGGTAGCTGATCGGAAAATCTTTGTCTTTGGCAAGTTCGCGATACAGCGCCGCAGAATACTTTTGCACTTGCATCACGCTCCAACTTGTTGAATAGGTCGGCACGTTGCCCGCAGCGTGCCAAGTCGAGCCAGAGGTCAATTCATCGCGCTCAAGCAACAGCACGTCGGTACAGCCCATTTTGGCGAGGTGGTAAAGCGCACTACACCCAGCAATGCCACCACCGATGATTACAACTTTTGCTCTTTCGCTCATTGAGAATTAACCGCTTTCTTGGGCTCGCGTTTCTAAAAGTTCAGTTCCAAACTGTAGCGTTGCCGATGCTAAAGAATTAGCGAGCACGACCACAAATCAAAAGGTTCACGAGGAAACAAATGGCCGATCTACCCAAGAATGCACGCGTCGTAATCGTCGGTGGTGGCATTGTCGGTTGCAGCGTTGCCTACCACTTGGCTTTACGTGGCTGTAATGACGTCGTACTCCTTGAACGCAAACAACTAACTTGCGGCACTACTTGGCACGCCGCCGGGCTAGTTGGTCAGTTGCGCGCAACTCATAACTTGACTCGCCTCGCGCAATACACAACGAACCTTTTCAAGACTCTTGAAGATGTGACGGGCCAAGCAACAGGGTTTCAGCAACGCGGCTCGGTTGCCGTGGCACCAAACCATGAACGATTCGAAGAACTAAAGCGCGGCGCATCAATGGCTCGCGTGTTTGGCCTCGATGTCAACATCATCACACCAAGCGAGATCGCCGAACTTGTGCCGCTAGCTCGCGTTGATGATCTTGTTGGTGGCGTGCACTTGCCGAACGACGGTGTGGTGAACCCGATTGACACAACTCAAGCACTTGCCAAAGGTGCGCGCTCGCACGGCGTGAAGATTTTTGAAAACATGAAAGTCGATTCAATCATCGTTGAAGATGGTCGCGCCGTTGGCGTTAAGACAACATCTGGCGACGGCAGCAACGAAAAGTCAGAGATTCGTGCCGAGTTTGTTGTCAACTGTGCAGGCATGTGGGCACGCGAACTTGGTGATGCCGCCGGCGCGATCGTGCCGCTGCACGCAGCCGAGCATTTTTATATCGTCACTGAAGCAGTGCCAGAAATTTCGCCAAACATGCCGGTGCTTCGTGACCCAGATGGTTGCGGATACTTCAAAGAAGACGCTGGCAAATTGTTGGTCGGTTGGTTCGAGCCAGTTGCCAAACCGTGGGGAATGAAAGGCATCTCTGAAGAATTCTCTTTCACTTCTTTGCCAGAAGATTTCGAACATATTGAGCCGTTAGTCGCTGCAGCAACTCATCGCATGCCGCTGCTCGCAAAGACGGGCATTCGACTATTTTTTAACGGCCCTGAATCGTTCACGCCAGATGATCGCTATTTGCTCGGCGAATCACCAGATGTTGAAAATCTTTTTGTTGCCGCTGGTTTCAATTCGATTGGCATTCAGTCCTCTGGTGGTGCGGGCAAAGTGCTCGCCGATTGGATTCTTGACGGCAAACCACCAATGGATCTTTGGGATGTCGACGTACGCCGATCAATGCCTTATCAGCGCAACAAAAAATATCTGCACGATCGCACTGTCGAGACGCTCGGCTTGCTTTACGCGATGCACTGGCCGTTTAGACAACCCGACACCGCTCGCGGTGTGCGCAAATCTGTTTTGCACGATCGCCTCGCCGAACGTGGTGCATGTTTTGGCGAAGTCGCCGGTTGGGAGCGCACGAACTGGTTTGCGCCTGCTGGTGTCAAACCTGAGTATGTCTATACATATGGCAAGCAAAACTGGTTTAAGTATTCAGCCGAAGAACATCACGCTGTGCGCAACACAGTCGGTCTGTTTGATCAGTCGTCATTCGGCAAGTTCGTCTTGCAAGGGCCAGATGCGATGTCGGTACTCAATCAAATTTGTGCCAATGAAGTTGACGTGCCGGTTGGCAAAATTGTCTATACCCAGTGGCTTAACGAAACTGGTGGCATCGAAGCCGACTTGACGGTTACGCGTCAAGCCATCGACTCGTATTTAATAGTCACCGCCGCGGCCACCCAAGTGCGAGATTTTGCATGGTTGCGCGATCACATTCCGGCGTCGGCTCGGGCAATGGCAATAGATGTTTCGTCGGGCCAAGCAGTACTGAGCGTGATGGGGCCAAACTCAAGAGCGTTGCTTGCGTCGCTCACACCAGACGACCTCTCGAACGAATCGTTTGCGTTCGGTACTTCAAAAATCATCGACCTGGCATATGCGCGAGTTCGTGCAAACCGCATTACATACGTTGGCGAACTCGGGTGGGAGCTCTACATAGAGACTGAGTTTGCGATGGGCGTTTTCGATGCGATCACCAGCGCAGGCAAAGACTTTGGTTTGCGTCATGCCGGGTATCACGCGCTCAACTCATTGCGCACCGAAAAGGGTTACCGCCACTGGGGTCACGATGTTTCACCAGACGACACACCTCTTGAAGCTGGGCTTGGTTTTGTTGTGGCGCTCAACAAACAAGACGGATTTATCGGTCGCGACGCACTGGCAAAACAAAAAGAATCTGGGTTGACCAAGCGCATGGTGCAGTTCTCGCTGGCCGACCCTGAGCGTTTGCTTTATCACAACGAACCAATTTGGCGTAACGGCGAACTGGTCGGAAGCATCACATCGGGCATGTTCGGCCACACGCTGAATGCATCGCTCGGCATGGGGTATGTCACCAATAAAACTGGTCTTGCCGATAAGAAATTCGTCACAGATGCCGAATATGAAATCGAAGTTGCTGGCGACCGCATCAGCGCCACAGCATCGCTCGACCCGTTCTACGATCCCAAGAGTTTGCGGGTCAAGACGTAATATGATGGCGCCATGACCAGTTCGCAACAACCAAACCGTCGTGGTGGCCCAGGTGCCCGTCGCGCGCTTCGTGCCGCACCGCTCGCTCTTGATATTCGCCCAGTTAATCCGGGCATGGAGAGTGGTCGCTACAAGCCACTTACCGATGCAGAAGTTTTAAAAATTCACAATGCGGCACTTGACGTGCTCGAAAACATCGGTCTTGCTGATGCGATTCCAACTTGTCTTGATGCGTTGCTTCCATTGGGTTGCAAACTTTCGCCTGAAGGTCGATTGCTGTTTCCACGAAGCGTGATCGAACATACTTTGTCGATCGCTGCGCGAAAATTCACCCTTTACGGACAGGATCCGAAATACGACATGGAGCCTTGGGGTAAAAAAGTTTATTTCGGCACCGCAGGCGCCGCCGTTTACATCGTTGATCCAAAAACCGGCGAGTATCGCGAATCGCTTTCGCAAGATGCCTACGACATCGCGCGACTCGTCGACGAGATGGAGCACATCCACTTTTATCAGCGCACTGTTGTGCCTCGCGATCTGCCAGATCCAGCTGAGATGGATATCAATACTTGTTACCTGAGTGTCAGCGGCACAACAAAACACGTCGGCACTTCGTGGGTGCACCCCGATCATCTAGATGCGTCGCTGCGAATGTTGCACGACATCGCGGGTGGCGAAGACAAGTGGCGCGCTCGTCCGTTCGTTAGTCAGTCGAATTGTTTTGTTGTTCCGCCACTCAAGTTCGCAACCGACGCTTGCCGTTGCCTCGAAACCGCTGTTTACGGTGGCATGCCAGTCTTGTTGTTATCAGCAGGTCAAGCCGGCGCGACTGCACCAGCCGCTCTTGCTGGCGCTCTCGTTCAAGAAGTTGCCGAGGTGCTCGCAGGTTTGGCTTACGTCAATGCGCTCAAGCCGGGTCATCCAGCAATTTTTGGAACGTGGTCTTTCGTTTCTGACTTGCGTTCAGGCGCAATGTCTGGTGGCAGTCCAGAGCAGGCAATTTTGTCGGCAGCAAGTGCACAGATGGCGCACTTCTACGATCTCACTGGCGGCACTTCTTCTGGCATCAGCGACTCGAAAATTCCTGATGCGCAAGCTGGCGCCGAAAAGGGTTACAACCACGCGTTGGTCGGTAACGCTGGCATGAACTTGATCTACGAATCAGCTGGCATGCACGGCAGTTTGCTCGGCTTCTCACTTGAAGGTGTGGTGCTTGACAACGACATCGTCGGTGCGGTGCAACGCACGATTAAGGGCATCGAAGTTACGGACGAATCTTTGTCGCTCGACACGATTCGCGCCGCAGTTATCGGCGGACCTGGTCACTATCTTGGCGCAAAGCAAACCCTTGAAATTATGCAGACCGAATACATCTACCCTGCTGTTGGTGACCGTTTGAGCCCGAAAGAATGGAACGAAGTTGGTCGACCACAGATTATTGATGTGGCGATCGCCAAGGTTAAAAAAGTTCTCGACAACAACTTCCCGAGCCACATTCCTGAAGAAGTCGACGCAAAGATTCGCGAATACTTACCGATTCGTTTGCCACGCGAGAACATGATTCACCCGGCGTTGCGCGGTGAAACTGCTTCAGTTTAAATAATTCAACAGCGCCCTTGGTAGGAGTCGAACCTACGACCAACGGATTAGAAGTCCGGTGCTCTATCCACTGAGCTACAAGGGCTAGTTAACTTCAGGCTATCTAATTTGTGATTCTGTGTTTGTGCGTATAAATATTTGCCGTGCCGTCGCGCACAAAACCAACAAGCGTGATGCCGAGATCTTCGGCAGTCTGAACAGCAAGATTTGAAGGCGCGCCGACAGCGGCAATAAACGCGATACCAGCCATGGCTGCTTTTTGAATGATCTCAAAAGATAAGCGTCCACTTACAACCAAAACATGATTTGCGATCGGCATCTTGCCGTCAAGCACTGCTTTGCCGATCACTTTGTCAACTGCATTGTGTCGACCGATATCTTCGCGCACACAATATGCAACACCCGACGCATCGACAAGGCCTGCGGCATGCAAACCGCCTGTCCGATCAAAAGTTGGTTGTGCTTGACGAATAATGTCGGGCAACGAAGTTAATAGCGCCGACGTGACTACGGGCCCAACTGCCAGATCGATGCGACTTGTGATTTGCGCCAACTGCTCAATTGAGGTTGTGCCGCAAATACCGCAGCTCGCTGAGGTGACCATTCCACGACGTGAAAGAGCCTCATCAAATAGAGCGCTCAAACTCACCGTTACGACATTGAATTGCTGCTCGGCAGAGTCCGGCAACTGGCAGTACCGAACGGTTCGCACATCATCTGATTTTTTGATCATGCCTTCGGTGAATAAAAACCCGACCGCCAACTCAAAGTCATGGCCCGGGGTGCGCATCGTGACTGCGACCGGCTGAGCTTCTTGCGTTGGCGACTCGGCGCGAATTTCGAGGGGTTCTTCTGTGACTAGTACATCGGGTTTGCTGGCATGCGAGCCGTCTTTGCGTACGGCGGTGACTGTCCAATTTGCCACTTTGCGTCGAACTGCCGCCGCGATGTTTGCCACTTGAATATCTTAGCGGTGGCTAAAAATATGGGTTTTAGACCTTGTCAATAGTCACACGGGCTTCAAATCTGTGCTTATATATCTAAGGGGACGTTTAACGCTTTCACCCGAAAGCGACGTATTTCCAAGAGTTAACTACCGGAGGACACAAATGGAAAAGCTTGTAACAAGCAATGACCAATTGGTGTACAACGCGTTTTCTTTCGCAGTCGCTGCGATGGCAATCTCGTTTGTCTACTACTTGGTCTCACGAAGTCGCGTTTCGCCTGCCTATCGCAGTGCCGTAACTATGTCAGCAATGATCTGCGGTATCGCCGCCTATCACTATTGGAGAATGTTCAGCAACTTCTCTGACGGAGCTCCATGGAACGAAGGTTACCGATATGCAGACTGGCTGCTCACTGTGCCACTACTTGTTGCAGAACTCGTAGCAGTTTCAGGCATCGCCAAAGACAAAGCCAAGGGTGTAACAACAAAACTTGCTGTTGCAGCAATTTTGATGATCGCAACTGGCTACCCAGGTGAAATCGCAGAACCGGGCAGCAGTGCAAGCATGATGTGGTGGGTCATTTCGATGGTCTTCTTTGTTTACATCCTCTGGAACTTGTTCGCAGGCGAAGTCGGCAAAGCACTCAAAGGACAGAGTGGCGAAATCGGCAAGAAACTCAACAACCTTCGTTATGTGTTGTTGGCGACTTGGTCGGTTTACCCAATCGCTTACCTTTTGGGCGACAGCGAGAGCTTCTTGGCTAAGGCAATTGGCCTTGAGCCAGCCGACTCGTCGACACTCATTCAAGTTGGCTACACAGTGGCCGACGTGCTTGCCAAGCCAGGTTACGGCTTGTTGATCTTGGGCATCGCGATCGCACGATCCGAAGCAGAAGGTTACCGCCAAGCATAATTTCGAATTCAGTTTCGAATTTAAAGAGCCCTGGCTTCGGCCAGGGCTCTTTTATTTTTGCAACTAACCTCTTCATCGCATGATACGAAAGCAACACATACCCGGGCTCGGCCTCGCCGCGATCGTTGCAATTGTCGCCTTTGTAGTCGAATCAGTTGTTAAAAATCTGACACCAGTAGTTGTCTCACCTCTGGTTGTATCTGTTGTCATTGGTGCATTGTTGGCGAATTTTGGGGTAATCCCTGAATCATTTAACGACGGTTTGCGCTTTGCTGCACGAAGTCTGTTGCGCCTCGGCATAGTTCTGCTTGGACTGCAGCTCTCGTTTACCCAAGTCCAAGAAATTGGCACACCTGGTTTGGTTTTGGTTTTTGTGGTTGTTGCAATCACATTTTTTGGCACCCAATGGATGGGTAAGCGACTTGGACTCTCGCACGGTCTAAGCCTGCTCGTCGCTACTGGATTTTCGATTTGTGGAGCCTCAGCAATTGCGGCGATGCGACCCGTCAGTGATGCCGACGATGATGAGATGGCTTACGCAATTGCCCTCGTCACAATTTGCGGCACCCTGGCAATTTTTCTACTACCTGCAACTGGTGACCTGATCGGCTTCACTGGTGCACAGTTTGGTTCGTGGGTTGGCGCGAGTGTGCATGATGTTGCCCAAACAGTGGCAACTGCCGCATCGGGCGATCAACAAGCGCAAAACGCCGCGATCATCGTAAAACTAACCCGCGTGATATTGCTGGCGCCTTTAGTTGCTGGCGTCAGTTTCGCCCGTCGACGAAAACTCGCTAGCTCTCGTGCGGCCGGCGAAAACGCAACTGCAATTGCAACCAAACTTCCACCTTTGGTTCCGGTGTTTGTAGTTGGGTTCTTGGTGGCGATATCGCTCAATTCATTTATAGAGATTCCACAAACAGTGCTGAGTGACATCAAGTGGATCGAGAAATCGCTGCTTGCAAGCGCACTCGTTGGGCTCGGCGCCGGAGTCAACCTGCGTAAGCTGCGCAAAATTGGCGCTCGCCCACTTGCTCTAGGTTTGGTCTCGTGGCTATTAATAGCCACGCTTTCAGCAGTTGGGGTCGCGCTACTTTACTGAGCAACTAACAATCAACGGGCTCAAGTTGACCGGTTTGCACGTTATAAATCGCGCCAGCAACTTGCAGCGTTTTAGGCAACATTGCATAAGCCCGAATGCTGGCCACATCTGCTGCAAGGGCTTGGCGTTGGTCAGTGACAACGCGAAACGCGATGCTACGAGTGTCAACACCGTGACGCTCTTCAATACTTCGATGAATGGTCTCTTCATCGTCTATCGCCATTCGACAATCTGTGTGTGGCATCACCAACACTCGATCAACCGCCAGCAGATACGAAGCCAACACCAGCGTGCGCAAAACGTCGTCGGTGACGCGGGCACCAGCATTGCGCAAAATCTTGGCATCGCCCGACTTCATGCCAACTACGGCGAGTGGGTTTATGCGCGAATCCATGCAAGTCACGATCGCCAAACCTTTGCGGGCTGTTCCCGTGAGGCGCTCGTCATTAAAGTTTGCGACGAAATCTGAATTTGCTTTCAACACGTCGGCGAAAGCAGTTTTCGGAAACTTTTCCACACGGCAATGATACTCGCCGCTCAACTTGAGCAACTAGATTTTAATAGTGCTTAGAAACCAGCGCATACTTGGCACAATCTTCGTAATCATGTCTAGTTTTGGTTTCTCAATCGGACCAACACTTGCGAAAAATGCATACGACGCAGGCGCAAACCCGCTCGGTGTAATGACAGTGAGATTTACGATCGCGAGCGCAATCATGTTGGTTTTGCGTCAAATCGCAATGCGCAAAGAGCCGTTTCCGCCACTGAAACTGATTCTCGAAATGTTTTTAATCGGCGCACTTGGCATCACAACTGTGTCGTTCACATATTTTCTTGCAATCGAAACAATTGATACTGGTTTGGCAATCGTGATGTGGTACTTCTTCCCCGTGATCGTCGTTTTGATTTCATGGATCATCTATAAAAAGCGACCGTCGCGCAATATCGTTATCTCGCTGTTCTTCAGCCTCACCGGAATCATCATTACAACTGGCCAAGTTAAGGGCGGTTCAAGCTCGGCAATCACCCTGATCATGGTTTCGTCTTTCTTGTTCGCGTTTTACTTGTTGGCAGTTACTCGCACACTGGCCAAGGTAAACCTGCTCACAGGCGTGACTTTCATAAATATTGGTGCGGCAATCGGCTATTGGTTAATCTGCGCAACATTACCTTTTGGTTTGAGTGTCGACTTCCCCACGAATCAAACAAGTTGGCTTTACATTTCGACATTCGCACTCTTTGGCACGGTCGCACCATTTATGTTCTCTTATGCCGGTTTAAAACGAGTCGGCCCAAGCATGCTCTCAGTGATCACGACTATTGAACCAGTGCTGGCGATTGCCATGGGTGTAATTTTTCTTAGCGAAATCGTCACGACAACTCGTGTGATCGGTGCAACTTTTGTAATTGGCGCTTTAATTGCGCTTTCGGTACTTGAGAGTCGCGACGAGGCCGCGATCGCCAAAAAATAGTTTCGTTGAACGCGAAATTTTTGGTAACTAACCGATCGTTCAGACGAACGGTTGAGCCTGAATGTATTGAGTAATTGGCTGACCAGCCATCACAACCCATTGCGAACCCGCGATGCGTTCGGTGAGTGCGCGCATGGCCAAGTCACCAGCAACTGATACATCCATTACGCCCATGCTAAAAGTTTTGGCATATTCGCGTGCAAGTTCGCTAACTAACGGCGTGTCGAGAAACCCTGGGCACAGCGCGCTGATGCACACCCCATGTGGCTCGAGTGCTGGCCCGAGAGACTTCACGAAGCCGACCATGGCGTGCTTGGTTAATCCATAAACAGGGTCTGGCGCAATCTGAATGATGCCCGCAAGTGACGCTGTCACCAATATGTGCCCCGACTTGCGAGCGACCATACCTGGGATAACTGCGCGCGCACCGAACACGACGCCATCTACGTTGATGCTCATGATTCGCTCGTAGGCATCATTGTCGACTTTTTCGAGCGGATAATTCGAGATGTTGCCGATCACATTTTGATGCGTCGACACGCCGGCGTTAAGACAGACAATGTCAAACGGCTCAAATGTCGGCATTATTTTGTCCCATGCTTGAGAGTCAGTTACGTCGAGATGAACATATTCGCCGCCAACTTCGACCGCAACTTGTTTGCCGAGCGTGTCGTTGACATCGGCAACGACAACAGTTGCCCCTTCGCGAGTGAACCTGCGCGCCATTTCGGCACCGATGCCGCTCGCGCCACCTGTAATAAATGCTCGTTGCCCTGCTAGTTGCCGTGTTGTTTTGTCGCTCATAACTCAGCCAAGTTTAACCCAGCCACCCACGAGGCCGCTCATGAAGCCGCCGTCAACTTGAACGTCCGTCGCGTTTAACCATTCAAGGCTCGGGTCAGACAAAAACAAAATCACGCGAGCGATATCTGTCGCGGTTGCGTCACGACCAGTCTCGCGAGTTACCAGATCAAGTAGAGGCCCAACCGATTCACGGAAGTCTTTCAAAATTGGTGTCTGCACTGGGCCAGGGCTAACAGTGTTTACGCGAACACCGCGCTCGCGCAACCAGTGACCTTGTTGTTTTGCCATCACGACAACACACTCTTTTGAAAAATCGTATGCACGTTTGCCATCCATCGGATGATCTTTGACCCACGCCACGCCGGTCTCGTAGTCGGGTGTTGCGAGCAGTCTTTGCACTTCGTCAAGGTGTGCGGCCCACTGTGCGCCAGCGATTGACGCTACGTGGGTCACCGAGCCACCACGTCGAATTCGGTCAATCAATAAATCTGTGAGCATGCGCAAACCAAGAACATTGACTCGCATCACAACTTCTGGATCTAACGTGCCGGGCACGCCAGCAATATTTAAAAGCACATCGATTTCGCCGTCAATTTTTTTTACAGCCGCCGCGATCGTTTCTGGCTGGGTGAAATCAACTGCAATAAATTGTTCGACTTTAAGATCGCTCGGGTTGCGATCAAGAGCGATAACTTTTGCGCCATCAGCGAGCAAAAACTCGGCTGCCTGTCGTCCGATGCCAGATGCGGCGCCAGTGACGACCACGCGCTTGTCGCGATAAACGGCATATTGTCCCACGACTCAGAATTTAACACGACGTAATCAACGACGGTTTCTACAACATCTAGTGGGCGTTGAGGGACTTGAACCCCCGACCCTCTCCTTGTAAGGGAGATGCTCTAGCCAACTGAGCTAAACGCCCAAACTCTGAAAACTTCTTGCGAACCTCTCAGCGAATGAAACTCTTAGTGTATTGGGTTTTCTTTACTTTGTATCGACAACCAAAAATGCTTCGGCGGTTCGGCCCTCAGGCAAGCCACCCGCCTGCGCAATCATTTCTCCCCAACCACGCATTCGTGCCGGCAAGCCCGCGGGGTCAGAGTGCTGACTGTGGTGACACAGCAACGCGGCAATCTTTTTATCTAAAACGTCTGTCGTATCGACAAAGTGTTTTGGATTCGGGCCGGCCATGATCCAAGTTTCAGGCACGGCATGTGGTTCGAGCCCGCGCTCGCTCAGCAACTCAGGAAACGCAAACTCGTTTCGCGCATCAGGATAAATTGCACAAATCGTTGCTTCTCCTGTTGCCAAATGATCAGGATGGCTCGCATAAATTCGCGAATAGTTTCTTTCTGCAGATTGAGTCAACACACGATCTGGCTTGACGCTGCGAATCACGGCGCTGATTTCGCGACGCAAATTCAAATCGGCGACGAGTGCACCATCTGGAAACCCGAGCCAATGCAATTCTGTAACCCCGAGCATGTTTGCCGCCGCCGTTTGTTCTTGGCGACGAATTGCCGCGACCTGCTCGCGCGTCACGGTGTTGTCAGACCCGCCAGCCTGACCGTCGGTCACGAGGCAATAAACAACTTCGTTGCCTTCTGCGATCCAAGTTGCAATCGTGCCGCCTGCACCAAAGTCGACATCATCAGGATGCGCTGCGATTACCAAAATTTTCATCTGTAGTTAAGTTAGATCGTGGTGCGATGCTTTTGCGAGCCGACCCGCGGTGACTCCGAGCACGACTGCGATTGCCGTGGCGCCAAGAATGCCGAGGCTGACAACCTTTTCATACGGCGTGTCGGCCAATGTCGCATCAACACCAATCAAAGCCACCGTGAGCGCAGCCGCGGCGGCGAACCCAACTGCGATCGCTTCAAAAGCCGAGATGTTGGAGAGTTTCCGCGTCAGCACCAGCACTCCGCCGATACCTAAGGCTTTGCCCACGACGATTGCGAGTATCGTCACAAAAATTAAGTTTGCTGGCGCACCGTCTGGCACTCGCACCGGAATCATCGTGTGCAAGAACACAAAGATTGGCAATAGAAGCGCCGCTACATACGGGTGAATTTTTTCTTCGACTCGTTCGGCAACCGATGGATTATCTGGATCAAAATGCGGCACCACGAACCCAACCGCAAACGCCCCAAGCGATGGGTGCAACCCCGCGCGCAGCATCAACCACACGACCAGCGCAGTAATGGCCAGTGTGTACAGCACACCAAAATTAAACTTACGAATTGACCAAGCAAAAATCGCAACGACCGCAATGACTGCGAGTACATAAACAATTTTTGGGCTCTTGCCAGTTGTCGCGAGCGCCAGTACTCCACCCAGGTCGTCGAGAACTGCAACCGTCAACAACAGTGCGCGAATCACATTACGAAATAGGCCGAGCGCTGTGACTGCTGAAGCAATCGCGATATCAGTTGCAACAACGGCCACCCAACCATCGCGAGCCGCAGTTGGTGCTAGCGACACGAAAATCAATGCTGGAAAAAGCATGCCGCCGGCAGTAGCCATCAATGCCACGCGCAGAGTTGAGCCTGACAATGTTCCGCTCGCGAACTCGCGGCGCAACTCAAGCCCCACCAAAAGAAAAAACCCGCCAATTGCGACTTCGCTTACAAACTCAGTGAAACTATTGTGCAAATAAAAATCACCAAATGTGGCCAGCAATACGCCAAGAATCGCCGCACCAAAGATCAAACCCGCCGCCCGCACCTCGACGGCCACAAATCTCTCTAAAAACCCAACAGGGCTATATGCCTTTCGCTCTTTACGCTTCACGCGACGATTCTAGACAATGCAGTTCATCTAAACTTAATGAACAGTGTCTGAACAGAAAGTGTTGTCGCAGTTTCGTCCCGAAGTTGACGGACTTCGAGCTGTTGCGATCATTCCGGTCTTGTTGTTTCACGCTGGCATCAGCGCGTTTGCAGGTGGCTTCTTTGGCGTAGATGTGTTTTTTGTGATTTCGGGCTATTTGATCACAATGCAACTTGCGACCAGCGAGAAAACTGGCTGGCAACTACTCCGTAATTTCTATCATCGACGCATCAGGCGATTATTCCCTGCGATTGCTGTTGTCTCGTTGTCTACTGCGTTGATTGCGTTTTTGATTATGACACCGTCACAGCTCAAACCATTTTTCTCAAGTTTCACTGCAACTCAAGTTTTCTTCCAAAATTTCTATCTTTGGCAAAACTCGGGTTATTGGGATCAATCACTCGAAACAAGCCCGCTGATGCATACTTGGAGTTTGGCTGTCGAAGAACAGTTCTATTTCTTGTTTCCGTTTTTGTTCGTGTTTACCAAGATCAGAAAATCGACAAACGTTCTGATCACGATTGCCGGTGCAGTTTTTGTCGTCAGCTTCTTTGCGGCCACCACCAGACTCGGCACTTCAAGCATTGGCGCTTTCTTTTTACTGCCCTATCGCGCTTGGGAGCTAATGGCGGGTGCTCTCGTCGCTCTATACGAGTTCAAACGACACGGCCAGCCACAAACTCGACAACGACTGCAAAAAGCTGCAACAAATTTTGGTATTGCCATGATCTTGGTTTCAATAGTTGTCGGAGACAAGAACACGTATCACCCAGGTTTTATGACTTTGCTGCCAGTTGTTGGAACGTCGCTTGTAATTGCGTTTGGTCGACAATCAAGTGTTACGTCGAAGATTCTCAGCAAACGCTTATTTACCGATATCGGCAAACTGAGCTACGGGCTCTACCTTTGGCACTTCCCGATTCTCGCAATTTGGCGAGTCAAAAAAGGAACCGAACTAGCCAACTCCGAAGTTTTTGTGGCGATGCTGGCAACGTTTGTGCTCGCATATTTTATGTGGCGATACGCCGAAACACCATTTCGAGATCGCGTACGTACAAAAACCAGAACAGTTGCCTTCGTTGCAAGCATCGGCTTTGTAGCCCTCGTCACGATCGGAGTCGTCGGACAACAAACAGCCTTCGGCAAAACCTCAAGTAAAGAACTTGCAATGCTCGAATCTCAGGCTGAAGTTCCTGAGTTCCGCGACAATTGCCAAGAAGTTGACTTTGAAGCACCAATTAGTGGCTGCATAATTGGCTCAAATCAACTTGTTGGCAGTATGGGAGAAGTTGTACTGATCGGTGATTCACATGCAGGAGCGCTAAAAGATTCGCTTTCAAGTGAACTATTAGAACTCAACGTGAGTGGAATGAGTTTTGTCAAACCAGGCTGCCCTCCGGTCTCAGACATCATCATGGACCCAGTAGAAAAATTTAATTGCAACGAATTCAACCAAATTATTGACTTAATTCTTAGCGAGTCCAAAGTTACTGATGTGATTCTGTTTGCTCGTTGGACTTTTTATATTGAAGGAACAAGATTTACTAACTACAAGGGCTACCGCGAAGACGGATATGAAGTTGAGTTCACTGCACCAAACACCACGTTTAAATCAACCGAAGAGCGAATCAACTACCTTGGCGACCAAGTCAAACTGACAATCGAGCGACTCGAGTCAACCGGCAAACGTGTGCATCTTGTCTACCCGTTGCCCGAGTTGGGGTGGGACCCAATTGCATACGCAAAGGTCTTCATTGACCGTGGCGAAAGTTGGCATCGCGAACTCGACATTCCGTACGAAGACTTTCTTGTTCGCACTCAACGTACTTTTCGCGAACTTGATCGCGCAACTAGCGACGTCACAAACACTATTTTTGCTTCCGACCTCGTTTGCAACAATCAAATCACAGATTGGTGCGTGGCATCTTCAGAAAACACTCTTTACTACGGCGACAACGATCATTTAAATGAAAATGGCAACAAGTTGCTGGCTGAATTTATTGTTGGGCGCGTACTTGGCGAACGCTGAGCAATAGTTCGGGCGTCGCCGCCACAATCGGCGTGCGTCGCTGACCGTGTTGATGCACAACTAAGTCGCGATCTTGGTGCTCAGCAATCTGCGCACCCGCCTCTTGGCAAATCAACGCGCTAGCTAGGTAATCCCAAACGCCGTGCGTATTGAAGTCGATCCATGCATCAATCACGCCATCAGCCACTAAACAAATATCTAGCGCCGCCGCACCAAGCGCGCGAAACTGTCCCCACTTGGGACGCTGTTTTGGAATTCCCGAAACACCAACAACTGCTTCACTCAAATCGACACAAGCACTTGGTCGCATCGCCACGCCATTGTGAAACGCCCCGCCGCCGGTTGTGGCCCAATAACGATCGATGCCGTTTGCTTGATTGACGACGAGCCCTGCGCGCATGCCGTTTTTATCAATCGCGCACAACGCAGTTGCAAACCACTGAACACCGCGACTGGCGTTCGTCGAACCATCAAGCGGATCCATCACTACGCACAAATCATCGTCACCGAACGTGCCAGTGATTTCACTTTCTTCGGACAGAACCGCGACACCCGCACCATGCAGAACTTCTAGCGCTGCAGAATCGGCTCGCAAATCGACCGAATATTGTGTGTCGCGCAAACCTGATAGCGACCAATCTTTGTTCGCACGCAAGACGACGCTGACTGCTTCAGCCGTCTCGTTGAGAACCGCCAAGATCTCTTCGTTTGAACTTGTTTTTGTAAGTCGCGCCACAGGTTTCCTTCGCTGTCAGACTAATTGCCAGAACTATTCGCAAAAGGGCATCTGCGCTGTGACACTTACACAATGCCAAAAGCCCTAGTCTTAATAGGGTGAAATCAGCATTGCGCAGCCTGATTGATGAGTCGGTAACAATCATCCGCGAAGTGGCCGCCGAATTCGAGCGTCCAGCGATGCTGTTCTCTGGTGGCAAAGACTCAGTCGTAATGTTGCACCTTGCCGTGCGGGCGTTCAGCCCCTCGCGCGTGCCGTTTCCGGTGATGCACATCGACACGGGCCACAACTTTGCCGAAGTAATTGAGTTTCGCGACCGCACCGTCCGTGCGCTCGACGTGCAATTGATTGTTGGCTCGGTACAAGCATCAATTGATGCAGGACGCATGCAAGACGCAACAGGCCCACGCGCCAGCCGTAACCCGCTACAAACTGTGACGCTGCTTGATTCGATCAAAGAACACAAATTTGATGCCGTGTTTGGCGGTGCCCGTCGCGACGAAGAGCGAGCCCGCGCCAAAGAACGCGTTTATTCGCACCGCGACGCATTCGGCCAATGGGATCCAAAAACTCAGCGGCCAGAACTTTGGGGAATATATAACGGTCGCCACAAACCTGGCGAACACTTTCGAATTTTCCCTATCTCGAACTGGACCGAACTAGATATCTGGCAATTTGTCGCCGACTACAACATCGATCTGCCGAGCATTTATTACGCACATCGTCGTGAAGTTTTTCGCCGAGACAACATGTGGATGGCGGTCTCTCCGTTCATGAAACCCGAAGAGGGCGAAACCGTTAGCGAAGAGCTCGTGCGCTTTCGCACAGTTGGTGACGCAACCTGCACGGCAGCAATCGAATCATCAGCAACAACTATTGAGCAGGTAATTGCCGAAACATCAGTAGCGCGAATCACCGAACGTGGCGCCACCCGCGCCGATGACCGAATTTCAGAAGCCGGCATGGAAGACCGCAAAAAGTTGGGCTACTTCTAATGGAGCGTCTGCATTTCGCAACCGTCGGCTCAGTCGATGACGGTAAGTCAACTCTGATTGGTCGCCTCCTTTACGACTCAAAGAGCATCTTCGAAGATCAACTTGAACACATCGAGGCAGTAAGCAAGCGTCGAGGCGACGACTACGTCGACTTGTCGTTATTGACCGACGGCCTTCGCGCCGAGCGCGAGCAAGGCATCACAATTGACGTCGCGTATCGATATTTTGCGACACCTAAGCGCAGCTTCATAATCGCCGACTGCCCAGGTCACATTCAATACACGCGCAACATGATCACCGGAGCATCAAATGCTGATCTAGCCATCGTTCTGGTTGACGCGCGCACTGGTGTCGTCGAACAAACACGCCGCCACAGTTTGCTCGTGTCGCTGCTCGGTGTGCCCCACCTCGTGATCTGCGTCAACAAAATGGATCTTGTCGACTACGACGTAAATGTCTTCAACAGAATTCGCGACGAATTCGAGAGCTTTGCTTCACGACTTGACCTCCGCGATGTAACTTTCTTGCCGATTAGCGCACTCGCTGGCGACAATGTCGTCAGCCGTTCAGCAAACATGCCTTGGTTTGAAGGCTCGACACTGTTGCATCATCTTGAAAACGTCTACACCGCAAGTGACGACAACCGCATCGACACCCGGTTTCCGGTGCAATATGTAATTCGCCCACAACGTGCCGACACACCCGACTATCGCGGCTACGCGGGTCGAGTTGCCGGTGGCGTCTTGCGAGTCGGCGACGACATCATGGTTTTGCCTTCGGGTCTGACCAGCACGATCACCGGCATCGACTCACCAGATGGTCCAATGACCCAAGCAGAGCCTGGTCAAGCGGTAACTATTTTGCTTGCCGATGATTTGTCGATCACACGAGGCGACATGCTGTGCCGACCAAACAATCGTCCTCGTGCATCGCAAGAACTTGAAGCAATGCTTTGTTGGATGGATGACGCCGCACCATTGCAACTTGACAAAATTTATACGGTCAAGCACACAACAAAACTTGCCCGCGGAAAAGTTTCAAATGTTCTCTACCGACTTGATATTTCAAACTTGCATCGCGAGACAGAAATCAAAGAACTGAAATTCAATGAGATTGGTCGCGTAACTTTGCACACGACTAGCCCACTATTTTTTGATGACTACCATCAAAACCGCACTACGGGCTCGTTTATTCTTGTCGATGAATCTTCTGGCCAGACGGCTGCCGCTGGCATGTTGCTGTCGCCAAGATCATAAACTTGAAAGCAGAAGCAACAACAAGATGAACCAACCTGTCTGGCACGAACCTGGCGTTACTCGCGCGCAACGCTGGAACAAGCACGGGCTGGCTGGGGCAACTGTTTGGCTGACCGGTTTGTCTGGCTCAGGAAAATCGACGATTGCTAATGAACTTGCTCGAGAACTCTTAAATACAAGCCGCCTCGCCTACATATTGGATGCCGACAATGTTCGCCATGGGCTGAATGCCGATCTCGGCTTCACCGACGAAGATCGCGCAGAGAACATTCGCCGCATGGCCGAAGTTGCCTGCCTGTTTGCAGATTCGGGCCTCGTCGCAGTTGTGCCGATTATCTCGCCATTCATCGCTTCGCGCGCCCACGCCCGCAAAATTCATGAAGACCGAAACTTAAAGTTCATTGAGGTGCACGTCGCCACACCACTTGACGAGTGCGAACGACGTGACACAAAAGGTTTGTATGCCAAAGTTCGCAGCGGCGACATGACGGGGCTAAGCGGTGTCGATAGCCCGTATGAAGCGCCCAAATCGCCAGATGTTGTGGTTGGCGCGAATAGCGAATCACTGCAACAATCGGTCGCAATGATCATGGCCAAACTGCTGGTTAGAGTCGGCGCATGAAAGTGACGCGTTAAGAATGGTCAGCGAAAAAGATTTTGCGCTGAAACCATACGCCGGGTTTTTGCTCGTCGCGCCAAAACTGAAAATCATGTATTGCCCAACTACAAAAGTTGCATGCAGCAGCATCAAAATGTTGTTGGCTAAAGCCAGTGGCAGTTACGACCAGTCGCGTCTAGACCGCTTGATCAGCCCACACATGGCAAAATCGCAAACCGTGCACGAACTTGGCGTCAACGGCTTGACAAAGTTGATCGACATGACGGCAAAGCAAATTGACGAGATCCTGAATTCGCCTGAATGGCTTCGGGTCTATGCGACTCGCGACCCACTCGCCCGCGCTTACTCGGCTTGGGAGAACAGAATCTTTTCACGTGCACCAGGCACACCAGAGCGAGCGATTGAACTTTGTCAAGACCAAATAGTCGACGGCCGCGTCAACATCACCGAGAGCTTTGCGCTGTTTGCCCAGATGATCACCGAGCGCACCAATGAGTTCATGGACGATCATCACTTTTTGCCGCAGAGTCATATCGTGCACCCAGACAAGTTCAACTACAACATGACTGCTCGAGTCGAAAACCCAGAAGAGATGCAAAAACTCGTCGACGAAGTTAACCGTCGTGCCGGCACTTCGCTTGCGCTTGAGCGGCACAATGTCGGCTTTGGCATCAAACTTGAACAGGTCTGCGACCAACACACCGCAAACCGTCTGCAAGCCGTTTATCAAATGGATTACTCGACTTTCAACTTCGCCACTCGCACGTTTCCTGCCAGCATCGAGCCGTTGATCTTGAGCACAACTGAAACTGCAATGCTCCGTGCATTTCGTGCGTCAATTGAACGGCTTCAATCTGTCTCGTTTACAGCACGTTCACTCACTGGCTTTCGATTTGGGTGTCGCCAAATATATAAATCAATCGTTCGCAAACTTTCGTTCGGCAAAAAATATAACGATCCGCAAAATCTGTTCTGGTAATAGTTGATGACTGAAAAAACAGCACCTGCCAAGATCGGCATCGTCACAGTTTCTGATCGGGCTTCGTCCGGCGTTTACAAAGATCTTGGTGGCCCGGCAATTCATGAATACTTCACGAAACATCTCTCATCATCGTGGCAACCCGTTGCGCGTGTGATCGCCGACGAAATAGATCTTGTAACTGCAACATTGCGCGAACTTGCCGATATTGAAAAATGCTGTCTGATCGTTACAACTGGTGGCACGGGGCCAGCAGTTCGCGACATCACACCCGAAGCCACCGAAAAAGTTTGCGACAAGATGATGCCAGGCTTTGGAGAATTAATGCGAACTACTTCGCTGAAGGTCGTGCCGACTGCAATCTTGTCTCGTCAAACAGCCGGCATTCGCGGTGGTGCGCTGATTATTAACTTGCCGGGTAAACCATCCTCAATTAGTGAATGTTTAGACGCAGTGATGCCTGCAGTGCCGTATTGCATCGATCTAATCGACGGCCCACGTCTCGAACTCACAAACGGTCTCGTCGCGTTTCGCCCGCGGGCTAAATAATTCGCTAAATAGTTTTACTGTTCGTCGTAGGGCTGGCCAGCGGCCTTGGGTGCACGACTCGCACCAACGAAGCCCGCGACAACAACAAGCGTCACGAGATACGGCGCCATCAGCAAGAACTCACTTGGAATGCCGGTGTCGAAGTTGCCAATCTTCAAACGCACCGCCTCGGCTAAGGCGAAAACCATTGCGCCGCTGAACGCACCAACTGGGTGCCAGCGACCAAAAATTACAGCGGCGAGGGCAATGAAGCCGCGACCACCCGTGATGTTTTGATCGAAGCGACCCACGGTGCCGATCGGCCACCATGCGCCGCCAATGCCGGCTACTGCGCCCGCGATCATCAAGTTTCGGTAGCGCAATTTGATGACGTCAACGCCGAGCGTGCCCGCAGCTTTCGGATACTCGCCCGCCGCGCGCGTGCGTAGACCCCAGCGTGTGCGATACATCGCCCAAGTCAAAAATGCGACGGCCGCAAACGAGAAGTAAACAAAAATTGTCTGCACAAAAAAGATTTGGCCAATAAACGGAATCTTTGAAAGCAACGGCACCGAGATCGGCATCACGGGCACGAGCGAGTTGTAGTCGGGGTTCGGCACCAGAACTCTGAAGCTCAAAAACGAAGTGATGCCGAGCGCAAAGAAGTTAATCGCAAAGCCAACGATCACCTGATCTACGCGATATTTAATTGAGAACACTGCGAGAATCCACGCCAAAAAGACGCCGGTCAGCATTGCGATTATCGTGCCGAGCCACAAGTTTGTGAGTGATGCGCCGACTGCACCAGTGAACGCACCGGCCAACAACATGCCTTCAATTGCGATGTTGATTACTCCGCTTCGTTCACACAGAATGCCACCCAACGCGCCGAGCGTGATCGGCACACTGCGCGACACGGTGTCTTGCAACATGCCAACCAAACTGAACGACTCGCCCGCAGTTGCCCATGACAAGAAACTCAAAACAAATACAGCAGTCGCCAGCGACAGCACGACACTCGAAAGTTTGCCGAAGCCTCGCAACAATTGTGCTGCGGCGAGGGCCACAAACACAATGCCAAAAATCCAGGCGAACTGCTGTGCGGGCAAAGTTAGCGAGGTTCCGCCTTCTGTAAGTTTGAAACCGGCGTCACCTGGTCGGCGCGAAAAAACTGCGAGGGTGATTACTGCTAATCCCAAATAACCAAAGCCCACATTTCGGGCGTGCTTCTTCTGTTCGGCAGAAACAAGTAGCTCGGTGTTCACCCGCCCCACCCCCTGAAAGTTTGTCCTTGGCTGACGACTTGCGACTTAACCCTAAACATTGCTTTGACGAGCAAAGGCGCGGCAACAAACATCACGATCAATGCGCGCAAAACAATTATCAAATCAACGGGCACATCAGTGTTGGCCTGCATTGATCGACCACCTGCTTGCAATGCACCAAACAGCAGGGCTGAAACCAAGGTTCCAATTGGCGACGACTGACCCAAGAGCGCAACGGCAATCGCATCAAAACCGATGTTGCCGGCAAGGCTCGTTGACGCATAGCCATAAGTGCCAAGCACTTCTGTCGCACCTGCCATGCCGGCGAATCCGCCAGCAAACAACATCGCAATCACCATCAGGCTTTTTGTTTTCATGCCCGCATATTTTGCGGCATCACTGTTAAGCCCGGTTGCGCGCAACTCAAAACCAACCGTGGTTCGCTTCAACAACCACCAGTAAAACAGGGTTGCCAACAACGCAACGATGAAACCTGCGTGCGCCACCAGGTCGACTCGTCCATCTAAAAATCCAAACAAACGTGGAAGTCGCGACGCTTCAGAAATTGGTTTTGAGATCGGGTCTGGTCTTCCTTCGCGCTGAAACAAAGTTGTCTTCAATAACCACAGCACCAAGAAACTGGCAATGCTGTTGAGCATGATCGTTGTGATCACTTCGTGTGCGCCAGTTCGTGCTTTGAGAAGCCCGGCGATTCCGCCGAATATTGCTCCACCGATCGCTCCGGCCGCAACTGCGAGTGGCACCTGCAACCAGCCAGGGCCGTCAAACGCGAAGCCCACCCATAACGATGTCATTCCGCCGGCCAACATCTGACCCGTTGCACCAATGTTGAACAAACCACCTTTAAATGCAATTGATACAGCAAGACCACTCAGCAGAAGTGGTGTAGTGCCTGCAATTGTGTTCGAGATTGAACGAACACCCCAGAACGACCCTTGAAAGAGAGATTTATAGGCATTGAATACGGTTGAAAATGCTTTACCGAAGTCTCCTGATTTGAGCGCGTCGACGTCAGTGATGACGATGATGATTGCGCCGACCAACAATGAGGCCACAAGTGCCAACAATGTATACCGCAGCGACTTGAGAAGATCTTTCACGATTTCGCTCCGGCACTTTCAGTTGGTCGTGAACCGGCCATATACAAACCAACGTCCATGTGGCTAACTTTTTTCGGGTCAAGTTCTGCGACGATTTTTCCGCGATACATAACCAAAACTCGATCAGAAAGTGCCATCACTTCATCGAGCTCGGTGCTCACAATCAAAACTGCCGTACCGCTATCGCGTTCTTTAACAATTTGTTCGTGAATGTATTCGATACTTCCTACGTCAATGCCGCGAGTCGGTTGTGCGGCGAGCACCAAGCGAATATCGCGAGATAGTTCGCGCGCAACAATCACTTTTTGCTGATTACCACCCGAAAGTGTCGACGCGAGTTGTTCTGGGTCGCTAGTGCGGATGTCGTAATTTGCGACGAGTTCTTTGGCGATCTCTTTGGCTTTCGGCCATTTCATCTTCACGCCATCACTGAACATGCCGTCGTGATATCTCGTAAGAACCAAGTTTTCTGTTATCGACATTCCGGTCACAAGACCTTGAAGTTGGCGATCTTCTGGAATATGTCCCATACCCGACGTATGCAGATCGCGCGGCGATGAATGAGTTACATCTTTTCCATCCAAGGTGATTTGCCCAGAATTGAGACGACGCAGACCGCTTAGTGTCTCTACAAGTTCGGTCTGACCATTGCCCTGCACGCCTGCAACGCCGACAATTTCGCCGGCGTGCACAACAAAAGAAATATCGTCCACAACTTTTCGTCCGTCAGGGTCGACGACACTCAGATTTTGCACATTAAGCACGGCATCACCAGGTGTCGCGGGCTTTTTATTGACCGTCAACTGCACCGCACGACCAACCATCATCTCTGCAATCTGCGCTTCTGTTGCAGTTTTTGGATCTGCTGCACCCGCAACTTTGCCGCGCCGCAAGACGTTGATTCTGTCGGCAATCGTCAAGGCTTCTTTTAATTTGTGTGTGATGAAAACGACACCTTTGCCCGCAGCAATCAGCGTGCGCACGATGCTGAAAAACTCAATGATCTCACTCGGTGTGAGCACCGCAGTTGGCTCGTCAAACACAACGATCTTTGCGTCGCGCATCAACACCTTGACGATCTCAACTCGTTGACGAACGCCCACCGGTAAATCTTCAACAATGGCATCGGGGTCAAGATCCAAGTTGTATCGATCTGACACCTCGCGCACCAGTTGGCGCGCTTTATCAATGTCAAGAGCACCAAATCGCTTTGTTGGTTCAATACCCAAAACGACATTCTCAGCAACCGTAAACACCGGCACCAACATGAAGTGCTGGTGCACCATGCCGATGCCAGCACTGATCGCATCTGCTGGCGAAGTGAAACGCACGGCTGAATCATCAATCAGAATCTCGCCTTCGTCGGCCTTATATAGGCCATAAAGCACGTTCATCAGGGTCGACTTACCCGCGCCATTTTCGCCTACAAGAGCAAGTACTTCTCCGGTCGAGATACTCAGATTGACATCGTCATTGGCTACAACACCAGGAAACCTCTTGGTGATTCCGCGCAGCTCAAGTTTCATTTTTGGATCTACCCCACAATGCGTTGCCGAAAAAAGACTACTCGCCAGTCGTTCGATGAGAAAATTCACGAGCCCGTCGCGGACTCGTGGCAAAAACAAAGGCCCTACTGCTTTCGCAGTAGGGCCAGAGTTTTAATTCATGCCGTTGTTACGGCACAAAATTAGATTTTGATTGTGCCGTCGGCGATTCCTGCACCGATTGCCTCAACTTCAGCTTGAAGTTCTGCTGGTACTGCTGTGTAAGCAACACCAACGCCACCGTTTGCCAAAGTACCGACATAGTTGTCTGATGTCTTCACACCATTTACTGTGTCTGTTACTGCTGCGAGTACCGCTGCGTCAATGTTCTTCAACACTGAAGCAATGTATACAGATGCAGCATCTGGGTTTGAAATGCTCATGTCAACGTCAACACCGATGATCTTGACCTTGCCACCCGACTCCATTGCGAATTGTGCCGAACCAAGACCCACTGGACCAGCCACTGGGAAAATGATGTCTGCGCCTTCGTCTGCTTGGCTCTTGGCAATGTTCTTGCCGTCGTCAAGGCTGTTGAAGTTTCCGGCGAATGTGCCGTCTTTCTTTGTTGTGTCCCAACCGAGAACTTTTACTTTCGTTCCCTTTTGAGTGTTGTAGTAAGCAACACCCTTAGCAAAGCCGTCCATGAAGATGCTCACTGGTGGAATGTTGATACCACCGAATGTGCCGACAACGCCGGTCTTTGTCATTCCTGCTGCCAAGTAGCCAGCCATGAATGATGGTTGGTCAGTTGCGAATACCAAACCGCGAGCGTTCGCGATTGGTGGATCGAATGCTGAGTCAACGATTGCATAGTTCTTGTCTGGGTTTGCTTCTGCTGCTGCTTTTGTTGCATCGCCGAGCAAGAAACCTACTGTGACGATGATGTTGCAACCCTTGTCAGCAAAGTTCTGCAAGTTTGGTGCATAGTCGGCATCTGATGCTGACTCAAGCAAGTCGATTGTTACACCGAGTGTTGCTTCTGCATCTTGCATACCTTTGTACGAAATTTGGTTGAAGCCCTTGTCGTCAACGCCACCTGTGTCGGTTACTTGACAAGCAAGAATTCCGGCACCTGGAAGAGCGGCTGTTGTCTCCTCTGTTGCCTCAGCTGTTGTTTCTTCAGTTGCTGTATCGCTACTGCCGCCGCATGCACCCGCGATGAGTGCAAACGCTGCAATGGCAAGAGCAGCAGACTTAGGTCCTTTGCGCTTAATCATTAATTTCTCCTTTTACACATACCCCGCTGGTCTGTGCGATTTGTGTAACGAGACTAGCCCATTGCAGGGCGACACTTAAAAGTGGGCCAGGTAGGGATCGAACCTACGACCAAGGGATTATGAGTCCCCTGCTCTGACCACTGAGCTACTGGCCCCACGCAATCAGCCAAACGCTACCCGCTCGGGGACTGGTAAAAACTGGCTGTCGCGGAGTTACGAAGTCACGTCTTTGTGCGCGAACCGATTGATCGCGAGCGCATAGAGCACCGTTCCCGCGATGAAGCAATAACTTGCTCCGCGGATCATGGTCGACCAGTCAATTGTTGTCGCCAACGCATCAAACCATGAAAATGCGTAGTGCACTGGCAGCCAATCGCGAATTTTTCCGAGCGCAGTAATCGCGTCAAGAATGCTCAGCAAGATTGAGGTTCCAACTGCGACACCTACCGCGCCTAGCGGTGCGTCAGTGCGAACACTCAGGTAAAAAGCGAGTCCCGCGACGAACAGAAGCGAAATAGCCAAATAGACGGTGATGATTGCAATTCGCGAGATGGCAACCGAATTCGTGAATGTCGCCCCAAGCGGACTCTGAAGTGGTTTAGTGCCAAACGCGATTGCACCAACAAACCAAGCACAGATCGGCATGATCAAAACTGCGAGAGCCGAAAGAGTGAGACTCACTTTAATTTTTTGCAAAAGCAAACGAGTGCGTGGAACAGGCGAAGCCAATAAATATCTCAAAGTCGACCACGACGCCTCGGATGCGACCGTGTCACCATTAAACAAAGCAATTACAGTCACCAAAAGAAACGGGGTCGCGAAATAGAGCATCGTCACGGTGAAGTTTGAAGCACCAATAGTTGCCAGACCAATCAAGTCAGTGGTGCCCGAACCAATTCGCGTCGGTCCGCCGCTGTTTCCAGACGGGCCAAACTTTACGGCGATAGCCACCAGAACTGGCAGCGACACAACAAACGCATACGCAAACGCGGTGCGCTTTCGTTTGAGTTGGCGATACAGCTCGATGTGATACGGCAAGGTCTTTGATGCTGAATAACTCATACCTTCTCCTGTCCTATAACCAAATCATCACCAATGAGTTCGAGGAAGCTCTCTTCAAGCGACTGGAACTTTTGATTTTTTGTGAGTATTTCTTCCATTGGTCCGAACGAAATGAGTTGACCGCGGTGCATCAAAACCACATGGCTACAAGTTTGTTGAATCTCAGCCAAGAGATGCGACGAGATAATTACCGTGCGACCTGTAGCCGCATAGTCTTTCAATACTTGGCGCATTTCTGCGATTTGCTGCGGATCTAAACCATTGGTTGGTTCATCTAAAACTAAAAGATCTGGCATGCCAAGCATTGACTGAGCAATCGCCAAACGCTGGCGCATGCCTTGGCTGTAGGTGCGAACCTTCTTGTCTAATGCGGTTCCGAGTTTCGTGATTGCAACAACTTGTTCGAGGTGCTGCTCACCATCTCGCCCGATTGACTTCCAATAAAGCCAAAGATTTTCGCGACCAGAAAGATGCGGCAAGAAACCCGGCCCCTCGATGAAGCTGCCGAGATTCGAAAGCGCTGGTGAACCTGGATAAACCGATTTGCCGTTCAAATAAATCGACCCCTCAGTTGGAAAAATCAATCCCATCACCATGCGCAACACCGTTGTCTTGCCTGCTCCATTGGGGCCAAGAAGTCCGACGACCTGTCCGCGTTGAACTTCAAACGAAAGATTTGCCACCGCTCGATGACCATCTTTATAAACCTTGCCTAAGTTTTCGACTTCGACGAGAGCAACACTGTTTTCGTGACTCGGCGCGATCTTTGGTCGGCGAAGTCGGACGTAAACAAATGCGACAAACACCGAAGCGACAGCGCCAAGTGGCCAGAGAATATTCGCGGCGCTCGACTGTGCTGCGGTTGCCACACTTGTTTGAAAAGTGAGCGACGAGAGTGGCGAAACCGAATAAAAGCGCGAAGTCTTTGGCGTCTCATAACCTTGGTCGGTCGTCGAGATGCCGACTGCGATTATGTCGCCAACTGATGCATCCAAGATTGTTGCGGGCAAGTTGACCACAACATCGGCACCGTTGGCTGGGACGTTTGAAATTTGAACGGGCGCGACGATTCCGTTTGGAAGGTTGATTCCGCCGCTTGGTGATTTGACGACCAAAGAAAAGAAAAGCGTCGCATCAGGTTGCGTGCTGGTGATTCGAACTTTGATTGAAGATGGACCGACCACCGAGATTGGTTCAGTCAGCGGCGCACTTTCTAAAAATCCACTTTGGCCCGGCAAAAATGCAGGACTAAACCCTGCAAGATTAGAAAGCAACTGCGACGCGAGCGCACCTGCTGATCCGATGCCTGGAAGTGCCGAGATTGCGCTTGGCACACCACCAATCGGATAGATCGCTGCGGCTGTTGGTGAAATCAACTTAAGTTGTTGAGACTTTGACTCGAACGGCAACTGCTCGCTTGTAAAAACCTTGGGTATCACTGACGAATCTTGCAAAGAGATCGAGCCGTTGGTTCGCGTGAATTGAAAAACTGGAAACTCTAATTCTTCGCTCAATAGAAATTTTTTAAACCACTGCAAGAACTGTTCACGCAAATATGGGGCTTGAGAACTCGCACCGTCATGACCGTCGGCGTGCCAAATCATCGAAAGCGGTGTGTTTGGATTTGCTTTTTTGATCACCTGAGCAGTCTTAGAACTCTCGCTTAACGGAAACAGCGAATCTGCTTGACCTTGACTTAAAAGTGTCGGCGCAGAAATCGATGATGCATAGTTAATCGGCGAGACAGAAGCAAGCAACTCTTTTTCAGCCTGACTTGGCTCGCCTTGCAGAACAGCATTTTCGTAGGCATCGCACCAGCGTTGCGAGAATGACCCGCACTCGCCGAGATATGCACTCTGCAACGAAACTGCAGAGAAAAATGTGCCGGCCCAAACTTTTTTAAACGGACCAGAAACTCTTGAGCGTTCGACAGATTGAGGGAAGAGACCCTGTTGAAGATCGCTCCAAGTGATGTCTGCGATCACGGCGTCGATGCGGGGGTCTTGACTCGCAGTCAAAAGGGCGTTGGCTCCACCATAAGAACTGCCCATAATTCCGACGCGTGGATCTCGGTTCGAGTCAAGTAAAACATCTTTGCTTTGCGCAAGATAAGAAATCAACGCTCGCGTATCAGCAACCTCGGCATCAATCGAATTCATTTCTATTTGCCCAGTTGACTCGCCGAATCCACGAGCAGTCCAGGTCAAGACAACGAAACCTTTGGAAGCGAAAAATTTTGCTTCTGCTGCAACCGAATCTTTGCTTCCACCAAACCCGTGAGCAATGAGAATCGCCGGTGCTGGAAGTTTCTTTGGCAGATACTTAGACGTATCAATCGAAACTCCAGGCGCAGTTTCTACGATTTCTGACGTTTCGCCACTTGCACCAGCAGCGCTCGGCAAAAGCGCCATGGGTGATGCAAAAATCAACGAGATTGCAAAAACCGATAGCGCTTTGAATTTCACCTAATTAATTTAGGGGAAATGTCACACGACTCCATTTATTTTTGTTGGTAATCTTTGACGCATGCGCATTAAAAGCACGCTCCTTGTCGCAGTGTTACTTATATCTCTCTCCCCTCAGTCGGTAAATGGCTCATCAAAAGAGCCAACGACGAAAAAGTACTCAGTGACGATGAAAAAGGCCCACCTTCCAACCGCCCCCAAAAATGGCACAGATGATTACCGATGTTTCTTGCTCGACCCCAAAGTCACCGAAGACTCAATCATCCGAACGATTCAGTTCATCCCACAACGCAAAAACTTTGTGCATCACGCCATTATCTTTCGCGTAACCGACGCTGACTTACCTCAGGCGATTGCTTCAGATAAAAACGGCACGGGTTGGCCGTGCTTTGGTGGTTCGGGTCTTGGCAGCATGCTTTCATCTTTCGTCACAACACCATGGATCAGCTCTTGGGCACCTGGTCGCGGTAAAGATATTTCGCCAACTGGTTACGGAACTCCGTTTAAAAAAGGTGAGCAGTTCGTTTTGCAAGTGCACTACAACTTGTTGGCAGCGAACGGCGGAAAAATTCAAACCGATCAATCAAAGATTGTGATGGAAGCAGTCCCTGCAAAAGGCACAAAGATCAAACAGCTTCATGTTGAACTCTTTCCTGCACCAGTTGAGCTCGCGTGCCCCGCAGGCATCACCGGGCCTTTGTGCGACCGTAAGCAATCGCTTATCGATCTGGCTTCGCGAACAAGCAAAACAAGTGCATTTGAATCGGCGGGCATCAACATTCTTTGTGGCCAAGATCCATTTAATCCTGTCGCATCCTTGACTTCGCGTTGCGACAAAGTGATTACTTCGAACTTCACGGTGATCGCCGCTGCTGCGCACATGCATCTTTTGGGACGCACACTCTCGCTAACCCTGAACCCCGGAAAGCCCACTGAGAAATTGATCTTGGATGTAAAGAAATATAATTTCGATGATCAATCGGGTGTCGTACTCAAAACTCCTGTTGCAGTAAAAGCAGGCGACACAATTCGCGTCACATGCACTTTTGACCCGACGATTCGACAGAAGCTTCCTGAGTTAAAGAATTTGCCGAATCGATACATCACTTGGGGCGAAGGCTCTTCTGATGAAATGTGCCTCGGGGTTGTCTCAGCAACTAAATAAAAATTTAGTCACTCCACTCTTGGAGAACTAGTGGCAAGATTCTTGGGCGGGAGCGGGCGCAACGTCAATAGCTGGGCTTCGCGCGAAAAATCCGCTCGGCTTCAAATGAAAACCAGTTCGCTCGACTGGCATCACTGGCCAGTCTTCAGTTCGCGGAATGTGGTTCGTTCCAAATACGTGCCACAACACAACATCGGTATTTTCGATTTCACGGTTAGCTGCCGTCCACTCGGGCAACCCCGCTCCGCCCGCATGTTGATACGGGTAGTCCCCCGCTGGGTAACGCTCGCTAATTTCATTTTTCGTAACCCACAAGTGGTGATACATAAAACCCGCACGTTTGCCAATTGTTGATTCTGGTAACGCCAACGGATAAGTCGTATGCCCCGGCACAAGTTTGTAGCCAACCGAATGACCCATGTGATTTTTGCGTTCAGGATTAATTACTTTCCAGAACCGACTCTTCAATGGATCAACTATCCGCCGCGCTTCACCCTCGCGCTGCAAAACCTTCTCGCTCGTCTCGTATGCGCCGCCGTAGACATTTTTTGGGCCCATCTCATGGGCGAACGAATCAATTTCGACAACACTGTTTTTGGCTCCAGTTGCGTCACCGTCGATATCAAGATCAAGTCGTGCGCACAAAATGTGTTGGTGGTACGGCGCCCATAGCCCTGGTTCAAGTTCGGTTGCCGAAGGATGCTCAACACCAGGCTTGTCTGCCAAAGTCAAAACAATGCCGGTCAGTTTTGCTTCAAATTCAATTGAACCGTCTTGGTAGAAATACCAAAAATATCCGTATTCATAATTATTGACCGTCACAATTGACGAAGCAACGAATCGGCGCCCACGACGAACCTCAACGTTGCCGTCAAGATCAACGTGCTTCCACAAGATTCCGAAATCTTCTTCGTGCATACAGATCGCATTTTTAATCTCGCGCACGGTGCCGTCTGGTCCGGCGACGGCGACATCTAAATAAGTAATCTCACCCAGACAGTCACAGCCGAGCGTCAAAGAATTCGTGTAGTTGCCCAAACCAAACTCGCCGGTATCGAAAGCGTTTTTGCGATACGCCCCTTGGCTCGGGTCTCCATACGGAATAACCAACTCGGCAATCGACATTCGGTGGGCAATCTTGCGCTTCTTACCGCCGTCAGCGAACCAGACATCGTGAATAACCAAGCCTTCGCGCTGGCAGAACCCAATTCGAAAACTCCATCGCTCCCAATCAATCTTGAATCCGTCGACAGTGAATGAAGCACCATCAGGTTGATGGATCATCAACGATTTCAGTTCAACACTCGCGCCAGTCTGACTCTGCCGATATGGTCCGGGAGTTTGAGGTATCTCGATCAATTGATCGTTCTCGACTGCCACGACTTCACCCGAGTCAATATCGACTATCGCATGCAAACCCGATATCGGGTGAGCATAAAAATTTGCATTCGGCGTAGGACAGTGCCACATCGGTGTCCAAATAATTCGTCGGCCGTCATCTAAATATTTCGGAATCTGCGCACCGATCGGCCACGTCTCCATACGCACTGTCTCAAGATCAGTTATGCCTCGTTGCCTCAGGGCTTCGATCACTCGCGGGTCTGCTTTGGCTGCCGCAATCGCAGTATGCGACTCGACACTCAAGATCGGTGCTTTAGCACCCTCAATTATTTTGTGGCTTCGTAATTCGCCGAGTGTCGTAACGACACTTTCACTGACCTTGCCAGTCGACCGATCAAGAAGCGTGACTCGCGCCGCACGGTCGATCGCCTTGCCACTTTCGAAATTAAACAGAGCAGATTTACTCGGCTCTTCTAATTGCGTCATCGCAATTAGGTGTCGATGGTCAAGATGCCCGCTACTTCGCAGAGAAGCGACGAAAAATTCAAGCTCAGACTTGCTCAACGGATCAAGCGGATGAGCAACCTGCAACCCCTGAGTGCGTTCAACCATTTCGAATCCACCGGC
>ENA-OUVC01000278-OUVC01000278.1-marine-metagenome-genome-assembly--contig:-NODE-278-length-35543-cov-4.769554_pt1 | contig 35543 bp, 61 predicted proteins | sample MGYA00248622_ERZ508571 | MGnify/ENA primary metagenome ERZ508571 (study PRJEB26236, sample SAMN06267175) | marine metagenome | isolation source: Columbia River Estuary | place: USA:Columbia River Estuary... | reverse complement strand
GGTCAATTTTGCGTATTCTCCAATTTTTATAATCTACAAAATACAATAAATTACGTTTCTTATCAATGGCTATTGCATTAGGGCGAGCAAGAGAAGCATTCGTGGCCAACCCACCATCTCCACTAAAAGTAAATGTGCTAACTGGAGTAAAAACTCCATTAGCATTAGCAGCAGGAGCTAGTCCGGCAAAACGACTAATAATTTTAGTTTTAAAATCAATTTTTCTAATTATATCAATACCTGTTTCGGAGAGGTACATATTATTGGCAGAATCTAAAGCAATATTAGTTGCAGAGTGTAGCAATGCACTCGTTGTTTGTACAGACGTTGTTGCAGGTCCGCCATCTCCCCTGTAGCGAGAGTCTATTTGATATCCTGCATAAACACTTACCCTTGGTTGTGCAAAAGAGTATGTACATTGTAATAAAAATGCAATTAGAAGGAATTGTCTCATGAGAAATAATTTTGAGCAAATTAAAATCGTTATTGAATCAATACAAAAAAAAGGTGATTATAAATCAAAAAAAAGATGTTGTTATTTATGAAACACAGCTAATCAAGCACTTACATATGTTGATAATTTTATAACAATTAAGATGAGTGCTTGATTGTATCAATAAAATCTGAAGGAATACCCCCATGAAATTTGCGAAATGGTTTATATAAATGATTTCTTGAAGTAAAACCCGACATTTTAGCCAGTGCATCAATTGTATAATTTGCACTTTGAGGTAGTACTACAATTGATACAAAATATTGGACACGGTATTTATTCACTAAATCCGAAAAAGTCATTTGATAATGCAAGTAGAAGTAATTATATAAATCATCGTTAGAAATATTTGTCATTTTTGCCAAATTCACCAAACTAGCTTCCGGGTTTAAGTAATAAAATTTGTTGTAGAATACTTCATTTATTTCATCTATTGAAGCAGCATCAAGTTCATTGTGTTGGCTAAAGTCTTTTTTTGTGAGTAAATTAATAAAATGTGAGTTAATAAAACGAGGTCTAAATAAAATCAACAATAGTCCATATAAAAAAATAAATTCTAAAAAAATATTTTTTACAATAAAAAAATGATTAAAACCAGAGAATATAGAAAATATAAAAAAGCCAGTTAAAAGAATAATTACAATACCAACTGAGATAGTCCAACGTTTAAACCCTCTAAAATAAACATTATTATCAAAATACTTTTTTAACAACCCGTATATCAATTTGAAAGACAAAGAAAAATAACCGAGCATTACAATCAACTTCAAAAAGTTAAGGCCATCCGATTTATTAGAAATAAACAATATTTCTGACTGACTATATTGATAAGCCGCTTTAGTAATAAAAGTTTCGTATGATAACCGAGCTAATACAAGTAAAAAAATAAAAACACTAAAAACACTGGACCATTTAGCGTATATTCCAATGTAATATCCACTACTAGTCTTTTGATTTCAAATGTAGATAAAGCAGATTTGGATAAGGGTTTAGCTGTTTTAGTTCCAGATGATTATGTTAACTTAGTTATTGTAAATACTGGACCATGTTCTACTTTAACTGTGATTACTGATTTAAGTTGTGTTTTAGAAGTTAAAATTACTGAAGTTATTTAAAATGAAAACTATTTTTGTACAAGCAACATCTGCAACCAAATCTCAAGGACCTTTTACTATAACAGATCCTCTTGGATATCCCTATAAGATGAATTTGTCTTTATCTCAACTATCATCGGGAGTTTATATAGAAGTTATTGATAGTGTGTCTGCTTTAAATATTATTAATAATACATTTGGATGTTTTAATCAAAACTTAACAGCACTTCCTCCTGCTACTCCTACAATTACGCTAACACTTACAGTAACAATACCTAACATATTTAGTTCATTTACACCAACACCAACACCAACACCAACAGCTACCCCAACAGCTACTTAAATATATAAATATATAATATGCAAACAAAAACATTTAAAGTAGAATTTTCGTTAGGAGAATGTGTTGGCCCATATTCTATATATTATGATTTGGTAGATAAAAACAATGTAGCAAAATTTGAAGATAGTAATTTATTAACAATTGGAATTACTCTAGAAGATATTAAAAATGGATTTAATATAAAAATACCTTCTACAGCATCTAGAATTATAATATATAATTTAAATCCTTTTTGTAAAAAAATTTCACAAGTTATTCCTTTAGCACAACCACCAACTCCTACACCAACTTATACCCCTACACCAACTCCTACCCATACATTAACTCCTACATATACACCAACTGTAAAATATTATGATAGTACACCTAAAATAAGTTATGAGCAATATAATAAGATAAGAAACGGAGATTTTCTTGTTAAATGTTTTGACAATTATATTCCAGTAACATTACATTCTCGTTCAGAAACATATTTTCAAACTGCTACTTCTTATGTATTTTTAGTTTCATCTAGAAACGTGTTTATTGGTAATGATACTATTAATTTGGGAATCTGTTTGAATCCACAAATAATAGGATCTCCAACTATTGATTTTGCAAATTTAAAATGCAAATATATTGTAGATTTATATAATTTATTCAATATATATCAACCATCAACCATATTATATGGTTCTTCTGGAATGGTAGTAAAACATGACATTAATAATAATCAATATAAAATTTCTGAGACGTATGTCTGCAACACTTTTAGAAGAAATCTTGAATATTTTGACAAATTTGAAATGGGAAAATCATTGTTTTATAGCATATCTACAACAGTAAATCCCAATCAAAACTATTAAAAACGTTAAAAAAAGTACCACAAAATGCCAAAAAAGTACCTAAAAATGGCATAAAAGTTGCTAAAAGTACCTATTTTTTAACATAATTTGAATATACTTTTGTTGGTAATCAATGATTTATATATTAAAATATAAAAAATCATTAAAATAAGGGTATTTTTGCTATTTTTAATATAAATAGATTGTATGAATTTTGATTTGTTAGTTGAGAGTCTGTTAAAAGAAGCTTCTCGTTGTACCAAAGTAACAGGTAAAACACACTCGACTCGTAAGGGGAAGAAGTGGATGAAATGTGTCAAGAATCCAAAGGGTAGGGGATATAAAAGAATTCATTGGGGACAAGCAGGTGTAAGAGTTACTGGAAAATCTGGTAACACCAAACGTAAAAAATCTTTTAGAGCAAGACATAAATGTTCAACTGCAAAACCAGGAACACCAAGATATCAAGCTTGTAAAGATTGGTAAAATTTTTCTTGCATATATATAAATCGTATAGTATAATTCTTTTTGAATATGAAAAAGAACATACTGCTTTTGGGACAAGGTTATATAGGAACTTATCTGTTTAATTTTTTAAAAAATTATGATAATGAATTAAATGTATATAGTTTGTCTAAAAAACATATTGATTATACAAATCCAAAAGTTTTTGATGAATGGTTAAATAAAAATCGTATGGATTGGGTTGTTAATTGTTCCGGATTTACTGGAACTCCCAACGTAGATGGATGTGAGGATCATAAAGAAGAATGCTATCATTACAATGTATCTGTTCCTCTTTATATTACAAAGGTCTGTAATCGCTATAATGCAAAAATAATTCATATTGGTTCGGGTTGTGTATATTCTGGATATGATAAAATTTATTCAGAGGAAGATGTAAGTGATTTTGGTACAGATTGTTTTGAATCTTCTTTCTATTCAAAGACCAAAGATGCCTTTGAGAAACTTTCTGTTAACATGCAAAGATATATATTTAGAATTAGAATTCCTTTCAGTAACTTGGTAGAGCAAAAGAATTATTTATATAAGATTGTTAACTATGATAAATTAATTTCTAAACAAAATTCTATAACATGTGTTGATGATCTATTAGTTTTCATTAAACAGTTTATATCTTTATCTAGCCCTTCTCCTTCTGGTGTATATAATGTTGTTAATAGGGGATCTGTAGATGCTTCTGATGTTGTGCAGATGCTTAAAGATAATGGAGTATCAAATCCTAAATGGGAGTTTGTTTCTATTAAAGAAGCTAATTTTAGAGTTAATAGAAGTAATTGTATTCTATCAACGAAAAAAATAGAAAATCTAGGTCTTGGACTTCCAGATGTTAAACATAGTCTAGAAAAATGTGTTAGAACGTTTTCAGATGTATACAAATTAACAAAATGAGATAATAAGTAATATGAATGAATGACTTATTGGTAGAATCTATTAAAGACTTAAAGAGAAGGATAAATCTTTTGAGTGAAAGCGATCATTCTTTATTGATATATAGAGATCGTTTTAAAGTTTTTATATCTGATGGTTATAGAAAACAAGAAGAATCTTCTTATGCATATACTCATAACAAACAAGTAGGAATGAGTAGTAAAGAGTATTGGGACACCAATATAGCAGATTTTGTCCATAATTTCCAAAGAACATGTGATAGATATACATATCCATTAAAACATATGTATACTTCACTTGAAGACACTTCTTTCAGAGAAGTAGAAATTGCATACATACAAAAAGGAGTTTCTGATGATATTTATAGTAAATCCAACTTTTTAAAAGCAATTATAAAAACAAAAAATAATAAAAGATATTTGATTATAGGAAGTGGTAGTAGTGAAACTTTATACATAGACTATTCATTTGAAATAGAAAACAAACGATTCAATAGCTGGAATGATCTTGATAATATTCCTTATGGTATAGAAGATACTGCTGGATTAATGCGTCAGCAAGAAGAATATATAAAATCTTTAGTAAAAAAGAACTTCGGAGATGACTTTGATGATGAAGAATGGGAAGTAAATAGTAAGGTTTTAAATAGTGATAAATTTTAATTATATGAATATTATAAATAATATAAAAGATTTAAAGAAAAGAATAAAGGTTATTTCTGAAAATGTTTTTACATCAACAGCAAATGATGATTTTAAAATCAAGATAATAAATGAAGATGAATTTAATCAAACTCTTAAAAAACAATATGATTTATATAAAAGTATAGATTATTTAAATGATAATGATTATGAATCTAATGAAGATCATGATGAGATTTTATATGATAACTATGACAGAAACGAAGATGAAGATATTAACACAAGACTGAGTTTTGATCGTTTTGTTGAAGAACAAAAAAGAGTAATGCAATGGTTATCAACAAAAATAGTCAGAAATGCTATTAAGAATAATTTAAAAGGACTTAAGGATTATAAAAGGATTATAGATATTTATTGTGATTTTTATGTTAACAGTGTAGCAATTTATAATAGTCATTATGCTTTAATGATTGTTTTAGAAGACGAAAACGATCAAAAGTGGGTAATAATACAAAATGCAATGTTTGATAGTCGAGATGGTCAAAAGACATACTGTGAAGCATATGGAGCAATGGTAGAAAAGATACAAAGAAAAATCTTCACAGCAAACGATCTTCCATTTAGATTAAAGACATGGAATCATAATTTACCAAAGCACGGAAAAGAATTGCAAGATGCAGTAAAAAAGAACTTCGTAGACGACTTTGATGATGAAGAATGGGAAATAAGTAGGAATATTTTAAATAGTGATAAATTTTAATTATGAATTTTGATAAATTAGTAAACATATATTGTGAGGACGAACAGACAACATTTCCATTCATAAAAGACGAAAAGAAAGAAGAAACAAAAGTTGTTCCAGAAGTAAAGACAGATGAAGAATTGATAGAACTGTCAAAGAACGATGATAGTCCTCGATTGTTTAAAGTATTGTGGGATGGTTTTATGTATGATACAGTGGCATCCTCAAAAGAATCAGCCATAGGTAACATTGCATTTAGACTGACAAAGGGAACAAATAAACCCACTGGAGTATTAAGAAATAAAATGAAATACATTCGTGTAAGAGACATGAGATGGAATGTAAAATATTAATTTTTTCGTTGTAATAATAAAACACTGTGTTATAATGACACACCATGTTTGATAACAACATATATTACTATCCTTACAATCCAGATAATAATCCGTTATTGAATTGTTTATATGATCTAGAACCAATAGATCCTCCACATAAAAAGTACAAGAGTCTTTTAGATGCGTGTCCAGCAATGGAAGTTCATAGGGAACATACATACTTGTTAAAATCTCCTATGGATTTTACACTCACTTATGATAACAATAAGTGGACATCATCGGACAATGTAAAGGACATCATCATTCCTTCTAATAAACCATATATACAATTACAATTTTATTACTTGTTCTGGTCTAAAAGAAAGACAAATGTAAAACTATGGCAACATGATCCTCCGTTATATACAGTTAATAAAGTTACGACCTGGTATACTTCAACCGGAATGATTCCAATAGGAGAGTATACAAGGAATACCTCTGTTGGATTTATATTGAAATACAATCAAAATATCATAGAGATAAAAAAGGGAGAAGTCATAACATCATTTACATTGGTAGGGGATTCTAAAATAGAACTAATAAAAGAAGTTCCTACGCATAAAGTTATTAATAGGAATATACAAAACTATACAAGAAAACAATTCTGTCCATATACATTCTCTAAAAAATTATTCTCTAGGTGGTTTGAAAAATGTTAAGTATTTTTATGGATAAAGATATGATAGAATTGTTTAATAATGAATACAAAGAAGATTACAAGGGTTGGAATAAACATTGTATAGTAAATGGAAAAGTAGAAACATATTCTGGTCCAGGTTCTTTACTTTCTAATACAGAGAATCTTATAGAAAATCTACAAGAATTTATTAAAGATAACGAAATAAAATATATCATAGACGTTCCTTGCGGAGACTTCAATTATATGAAAGAAGTTGATTTAGAAGGAATTGATTATAAAGGATATGATGTTAGTTTTAATGCAATCGAAAGATGTAAAAAATATAAAAAAGATAATATCAACTTTGAAGTATTAGATGCAACAAAGGATTCCTTACCTTATGCAGACTTGATAATCTGCAAGGACTTGTTCTTGCATCTTTCATTAGATAATATTTCCCTTATATTAAAAAATATCATAGATTCAAAATGTAAATACTTTGCAACTAGTAGGTATGAGGGAGGAAGCAAGGGAAACAATTCAAATAGTTCCGCACAAGCTCGACCAATAGAAGTAACCAAAGATCCTTTTAACTTCGACTATCCTATAGTATCTCAATTCCGATATACGATTAAATCAAATCTCCGAGATGAAATCATCATCTTTAAAATAAATTAAAAATAGTTCTTGCTATTATTTTAAATTTCGAATAGTCTTATATCCCTAGTAAGAAATACAAAACATATGAACAACATCGTAAAACTAAACCTCAAAGAACTAACCGCTGGACAATGCAATCGCAACACTCCAAGGGATATTAAAATGAAGGTAATTGGAAATACTATTAACTTTAAACATTGGAACTTTATTGGTTTTGATGCAAACGGTTCAGTAGTAAAGATTGAACCTCGCTTTCATAATATGAGGGACAAGTTTGGTCGCTTCAAAAAGAAGTAAAAAAAACAATAAAAACCCCATTGGTAAATTCCAATGGGGTTTTTTTATAATCAAAAATAATTCTTGATATTATCAGAAATTTCCCATAGATTAGAACACATGAACACATACATGGTAATCTGTAGCGTTGAAGATGAAGATCCTTTCTTCGTGGATGCAAATAGTCTAGAAGAAGCCAAGACAAAGGCACTAGAAGATTTGGGTTGGCATATCATTCAAACAGAAGATGATCTTGATAAAGAACAAAACAATTCATCAAGGATTCCCCAAAGATTTGAAAAGTAAATAATATGAAATCTGAACTTTTTAGTGAGAGCTACTGTATTTTTGTGGATCAGAAAAACTCTGAACACTACAAAAAGGAATTGGAAAATAATAATCTTCTTGAAAAAGGAGTTAGGGTATTGAATGCAAAATTCGATATGGATATATCATGTATCGTAATACCCAATCATTGTGATTGTAATAAAATCCGTGAGACATTGTGGGAGAATCGAAAAGAGGGTGGATTCTGGCATCAATGGGGAATAGGGTACAAAGAAAAGGAATGGGAACTAGCATAAAAAAGAATATAACATCTTATAAATATGTCATATGGAATTTGATAAAATAGTTAAAAACATTATAAACGAAGAACTAGAATATTATTCTTCTAGTAAAACAAAAAAACCTCGTCGATCTTCTCAGAAAGAAACACATAATAGAATTCCTTCCTATAAAGATTTAGTAGATGATTATGGTTGTTTCATGGAAACAGAAATAGGAGTTGAGGGAATTCCATTAGAAGCATTTCCACAAGAAGTCATAGAAAAATATAAAACAGAATTTAATTTTACAGATGACAATATAAAAAAATATGGAATACAACCTGATGTATATATTGGTCTTGATTATAGTGTAGACGATAATGAGTTGTCATTGAGTGGTGACACTATTTGGAAGATACTGGAGGAACAAGAATTTATATTCACAGCCCATAGTCCAAAAGACCAGTTTGAAATGAATATGGCAATTGAAGAGGCAATAAACAAATATATAATAAAGAATAATAGACGTTTAGAAGATTTAATTAAATATAAACTAAGGAATTAATTTTAAATGAAATATAAGATTCAGAGTAGAACAGTTTTGGGTTGGATGGACATCATTGGAGACTTCGATACAATACAAGATGCTCAGAAAAAAATACCACTCATTCAAAAGAAATTATACAGCATGTATGATTCTAACTACCAAGTCACCTCAATACTAAGAATAGTAGATACCAAAGAAGAATCAATAAATGATCAATATGTATATTAAAATTATTGACATTTTCTTTTATTTTCAATAAATTAAATAATATGGCAAGAGGCAGACCTAAAAAAAATATAACCACTAAGAATTTAATTGATAAGAGTATTGTTGGGAAAAGAAAGACTAGGACAAAAACTATAGTACCTGGAATAGTTAAGAGAAATATAGATGAGTTAACTATTGAGGAAAGAGAAGAGAGAGAGAAGTGGTTGGATAGTTTTTTACCTAAAATTGATCCCAATAAGAAAACTACTATTATCAATTTAAAGAAGAATGCAGAAGCATGTAGAGAGCACACAAAGGGTGCTTGTTGGCGTCCTGATATCTATTTGGACTATGGGTGTCAAGAATGTCCTCTATTTAAAAATTGTGCATGTGCAATAAAAGGTAAAAAAAGGCATTGACATTAATTAAGTATTAGTATAATGTATAGGAATGATTGATGGATATTTGGTACGCAAACGGAATGTGGTTCCCGATGATCCCTTAAATTTTTACAAAAATCGGAAATTGATTTCTATCAGAGATAGAAATCCTACAGAGGCTTGACCACTGAGCCAGCATTAGCAAATCAGTGGTATTTGATCTTTTACATTTTAATTTTGCTGAGCTGGGGGAAAGGTGGGATCATTCCTCGTCCTGTAAGTTCTTAAGAAACGACAAAGGCTTACCCTAACCGGCTATTTTTTACCAAGCGCATGGACCCGCAAAGTCATATCCGCGACAGACGACAATGCAATGTATCCGGATGCAACATTTAATCTGTAGGGAACCTCTCCTAGCAATAGAATGAGAGGTCTTGGTAAATAGTTTTTACATTGCGGGTTACAATTCTGGCGAATTGGAATGTCTCATAAGCATTTTTAGGAGGGTTCGATTCCCTCACCCGCTACCAATTTATTTGTATTTTTTTAGTTGAAATAAAGTAGCTCAATGGTAGTTAAATATAATATAATTTATTCCTCGTTAGATGAATTGGTAAAATCACGGGACTGTTAATCCCGCGCAGTAATGCACTCTTGGTTCAAGTCCAAGACGAGGAGCATCTTACAAAAGATAAAAAGGTTCTCGATGATCCAGATTAAAAAATCGAAAAATAGTTCTTGCTATTGTTAGTGAAAGCAGATAATATATTGGAAGTTAAATGAAGGTTATCCAAACCTTGTAAAAATAATTGGAATAGATTTTTGATAGAATAGGTAGAGAAAAAGTATTGTTTTGTTTGCCTCTGAAGGTAAGTATCTATATGAGAGATTATAGAAATTATACCGATGAACAAGTAATAGAATATGCTAAAGAAGTAAAAAGCATCGCAGAACTTTTAAAAAGACTTGGAAAGAAACCTGCTGGTGGAAACTATATTAGTATAAAAAGAATAGTTCAAAAATTAAATATCAATACCGATCATTGGACAGGTCAAGGTTGGAATAAAGATCAACAATTAAAGGATTGGAAAGATTATACTAAAGCAGTTCATTTAAAACCTCACTTGATTAAACATAGAGGAATGAAATGTGAAAGTTGTAACTTGACAGAATGGCAAAATTCAATTATACCTTTAGAGGTTCATCATATAGATGGTAACAGAACAAACAATTCTCTTGACAACCTCCAATTATTATGTTGTAATTGTCATGCGTTGACAGATAATTGGAGAAACAAGAAAAAATAATTTTATGTAAGTAATTTGACGATATGGTGTAATGGCAGCCACAAGGGTCTTAAAAACCCTTGCTCTTTGAGCGTGAGGGTTCGAGTCCCTCTATCGTCACCAATTTTTAAAAGGAAGGTTAGTGTAACTGGAAGCACCGACAGATTTATATCCTGTGTGCCCTAGATTTGGGCCGAGCGTGGGTTCGATTCCCACACCTTCTTCCACTTTTGTAAGTAATTGATTTTAAAATAGGGGTGAAGCATATCGGTCATGCGTTCTGCTCATAACGGAAGGAAAGTGGGTTCGACTCCCATCGCCCCTACTTATTTTATAAGTTCCCATAGCTCAACTGGATAGAGCAACAGACTTCTAATCTGTAGGTTACTGGTTCAATTCCAGTTGGGAACGCCAATCTCCCCAAGTTGGATGATGATGTTCAGCATGACAATTAGAACAAACCAATTCACATTTTTCTGCTTCTTTTAAAATAAATTCCCATGTTCTGTTTGTTAGGATTCTAACATCTAATCTGGATTCTTTTTCAGATGGATTTTTATGATGAAACTCCAAAGCCGATAAATTTTTATCATATCCACATTTTGAACAACAACCACCTTTCAACAAAACCAATTCACATTTTCTTTTAAACCCTCTTTCTTTTTGATATGAATAACTTGATCTTGAATTTTCTTTTGGTAATTTTTCATTTTCCAAAGAAATTGTATTGTGTTCTCCAAACGGAGAACATTCAAAGCAGTATTTCCTATTTTTCAGATTTCTATTTTTACCATCGATTACAATCCAATTAGGAATTGTATTGATATTACATTTAGCGCAATTTTTCATACACAAATACTTATCTCTTGAGCTACACATTTCATTCCAATGTCCAGAAAAAAATCAAAAATAGATCACAAAGAAATTTTAAAGTATTTGAAATTTATTAAGCCCAGACACAAAAAAATCATTTCAAACGATGACAATGAGAATTGTATTGACAAGGGAAGAATAAACAGATAATATTACATGCAAATGAATGCAACATACAAAGGAAAACTTACAATGCAGATGAAACAGACTATTTCAATCTCTCTTGTGATTGTAATAAGAGAATACTGGAAACAAAGAAATCAAGAACTTTTAAGGCAATATCTCAAAGAAAATATAAAAGCACTAAGATACATCTATTCAGCATAAAAAATTAAGGATTATGAATAGAAGTGAAAGATGTGAATATTATAAAAAATATCGAGAAGATAATAAAGATAAATTAAAATATTATAAAAAATATCGAGAAGATAATAAAGATAAATTAAAAGATTATTTAAGGAAATATCGAGAAAAGAATAAAGATTATTTAAGGAAATATCGAGAAAAGAATAGGAAATATCGAGAAGAAAATAAAGATAAACTAAGAGAGTCTGGAAAAAAATATCGAGAAGAAAATAAAGATAAAATAAGACAACGTAATAAAAAATATTTCGCAGAGAATAAGGATAAACTAATAGAGGGTATAAGTAAAAGATATAAAAAAGACCCTAACTTCAGATTGAAAAAGATAATTAGTTATAGGGTACGTGAAGAACTTAAGAAGAATAACATCAAAAAAATATCAAAGTCCCCAGAACTTCTTGGTTGTACAGTCCAAGAAGCAAGAGAACATCTAGAAAAACAATTCAAAGAAGGAATGACATGGGAAAATCATGGATTATATGGATGGCACATAGATCATATTATACCTTGTGCATCATTTGACCTTACTGATCCTGATCAACAGAAGAAATGCTTTCACTATACCAATCTACAACCCCTATGGGCAAAGGAAAATTTAATCAAAGGAGCCAAGATTCTTTAATTTCCCAAGATTCTTAATATAAAATAAAGAAGTATTGGGAAGATTTTTTCTTTATTACACTTAGGTTTTTTAAAAATTTTTAAAAAAAATTTTACCAGAAATTTTTAAAAATGTCAAGAATATTCGTTAACTTCTTAATCTTCAAAATCTTACATAATATTCCCAATCTTACCTATCTTCATAATATTCCCAAGTTGCACCCCAGGGGGTATAATGGGGAATAGGATTCTTGATATTATATCTAATAGGGTATAGTCTGTTTTAATAGAACATGGTGTAGAATTGCAACATGGTGTAGCAATGCCACAAGGATTTACTTTCTGAGAACTTTTGTATCTTTTTAAAGAAAGTTTTATTTTTACCCATTGACAAATATTTTACTGACGGGTAAATATATTGATTATATTAATAATTCTTTATAATATTGACTATAATTTATAATATATAATTAAATTAACTATACTTTATAATACTTTATAATATTGGTAATATATAATAATATAGGTAAAATATAATAATGACCTCTGTTTTAATAGAACATGGTGTAGCATTACCGCAAGTTTCAAAACTTACTAATGGTTTGTTTTAATGCGTACACGATTATCAATAAAAATATTATTGATAAAATTATTCCTAGTAAAAATTTTACTAGTAAAATTATTCCTAGTAAAAGATTGTTTTATCTTTGGAAGATATTATCAGTAATTTCCCTATGGGTTATATTTTACTAGAAAAAGAATTACTGGTAAAATTATACAAAATATTCCTAAAGGGTGGGGGGAAGGGGGGATTTGATATTACTAGTAATATAATCAATATTCTATACGTATTATCAGTAATAGTCTATACGTATGTTTAATGTATGAATTGACATATATCTCAAAGTTTCTAGGAATCCCTCTATTTTTTGTATATAGGTCATGATTACTGGTAATAGTCTTCTCCATACATTTTATATTTCCAGTAATTTTGTAAAATGTCAAATAGATTTTACCAGTAATTTCCCCCTTTATATCTTACGGAAATTTCTTTTATACGCATAAATCATTCTATACGTATAGTATTATTTTATACGTATGTTTTTGCTTTTGTATCTTACGGATTTTCACTTTTGGGGCCTCTGGATTCCGTAAGATACTTTTTTCATTTTAGTATCTTACGGAAATCTACCCTGGCAAAATCTGGAAAAAATCAATTTCTCTTTTTTATATTTTGTATCTTACGGAAAGTATACCCAGGGCCATTCTGTGGTCGTTGATTTTCCTGCAAAAAATATGCTCTCTATATATACCCAAAAACTTTCTCAAAGATTATTCTTGATTTTACCAGAAATAAATGCGAAAGTATTTGTCTTATGAAACTGCAAACCACCACCACAACAATCGAACAAATCGGAACTATATCAGAAGAGGCACAATTTACGATGAAGACTTCTCGTAAGGCCTTTCAGATTCTTTCTGACTTGTATTCTGATAAACCTCTTGCAATCGTCCGTGAACTTGGAGCAAACGCCAAGGATGCTATGACAGCCGCAGGTAAAGGGGATCAACCATTCTCTGTAAAACTTCCCAATGCTCTTGAACCTTGGTTGATCATTGAGGACAAAGGAACTGGTATCTCTCACCAAGACATATACAATGTCTATACGAAATACTTTGAGTCAACTAAATCAGAATCGAATGATTATGTGGGATGCCTTGGATTGGGCAGTAAAAGCCCGTTCTGCTATACTGATAACTTTTTGATCACTTCTACCCATGAAGGAGTCAAACGCATCTACAATGCCTTCTTTAGTCAAAGTGGCACTCCTACGATTTCTCTAATGTCCACCGAGAACAGCAATCAAGGCAATGGACTATCTATTCAGATTCCAGTAAAACTTTCCGATGTTGTAACATTTGAACAAGCAGTCGCAAAGGCATTCCGATTCTTTGCTGTTAAGCCGATGATTTCTGGTGGCTCGATCAACTGGAAAACAGACAAGATTTCCTTCAAGGGTGAAGGATGGGAAAGCTATGAAGGACTTGCCTATGGAGAAAGCTATGCAATCATGGGGGGTGTAACATATCCAGTCAATAGGTATCAACTCAATGAGAAGTCACGTTTGCTTTGTGATCGAGGCGGAATTGTGATGTATTTTAACATTGGTGAATTGGATGTAACCCCTTCTAGGGAATCTCTTTCCTATGATGATTCTACAATCAAGGCACTCAATAATAAACTTGCCTTTGTTAAAGATGACTTCCAAAAGAAAATCACTCAAGTGATTGCTGATAATGAAAATCTCTTGGAGGCACTTCGTAGTCACTACAATCTCTATCAGAAGTTCAATCATCTTAAAGTGGACTTTGATAAATTGACTTGGAGGGGAATTGAACTTTCAAATCCGGCTCAACTGATTTCCAAGATTAGCGATAATGGAGTTAAGACTTTTCGCTTCCAACGAAACAGCAGAACTAAATACGGAATCAGTTCTAGTGCTAGTATCGAAACTAAATCCAAGTGGTATGTGGATAATCTTGACAAAGGGACTGATGCTAGGATCAGACAGCATCTTCGGAACAATCCAGAAGACGTGATTTCTGTATTCAGCAAAAGTGCTTATGACAAGTTAACTAAAAATCCAGATACCAATCGTCGTTTCGATGTTTCGATGTTTACTCCTACCTCAACCTTACACAAGGTTGTCAATGCTTCCAAGGGAGGAACAAGAACACCTCGCACTTCCTTCAATGTCTATGAGTTTGGAACAGCATGGAAATCAGTATGGAATGCAGAACTCTTTAATGCTTCCAAGCCACCAAAGTATTATATCATAAAGGGATCATCATGGGATTGTAGCATCACTACAAAACTAGGAAGTTTTCATGGTAAAAGAGGATTGCAAAATCTTCTTGAGTTTATGGGAGTATCTACTGATGATGTTGTTATGGTATCTCCTAGCAATGTGAAAAACCTTGCTGGACTTTCAAAGAGTCTTGTTGATCATGCTAACACCTTCACTATCAAAGTTGACAAGGATGATATTGCAACAGCAAAAGAACATCATTCTTCCTCGTTTCAATTCATGGCGAAGTCTCCAAGATTCAAAAATCTCAAGCAAGATTCTGACTTTGTTAAGTTTGTTCTTGGAGTATGCAAGGCACAAAACAATGTTGCCAAGTATAAAACAATCACGCACAATCTTCCAAGTGAAGATGGGAAGGCATTGCAAGTAAATACAAAATGCCCACTAACAGCCCTTTGTGTAAAAAACCTTACCAAGTATGGATGGGATACAACTGACATTCTAACCATCATGGAAAATATCTAAAAATAATTCTTGCAATTACCAGAAATAATCTCTACTATTATATCCCTTATGAATAATACAAACACCGCAGTAACAATCACAGGTTCAGGAAAAATCGTTGCCGTCATCAATGGCAAGGCATATTCCGTGAATACTGATCATATCAACTACAATAAAATCATTGACGCTGTTAAGGCTCAAGACTGGACTTCATTCGTAACTCTTGCCGATGTTACGACTCAAGTGAAACAATACACCACCTCCGGCGGCGTTGAGATCATTGATGGAGCAGTTATGTTTAAGGGTGAAGTCATCCACAATACCCTTACAAGTCGCATCATGACCTTCATGGGTGAAGGACTGCCATTCAAACCCCTTGTTAAGTTCTTGGAGAACTTGATGAACAATCCAAGCAAACGAGCAGTCGATGAGCTTTACACCTTCTTGGATGTTGGTGAACTTCCTATCACAGAAGATGGATGTTTCCTAGCATACAAGAATGTCCGTGATAATTATATGGATATTCACTCTGGAACATTCTCCAACAAGATTGGTGATGTTTGTGAGATGCCTCGCAATCGTGTATGTGATGATAGTGAACAGACTTGCTCTGCTGGATTGCATTTCTGTTCTATCGCTTACCTTCCTCACTTTGCTGATAGCAATGGCGGTCATACGATGATCGTTAAGATCAATCCTGCTGATGTTGTTTCTATTCCAAAGGATTACAACAACACCAAGGGACGTGCTTGCAAGTATGAAGTGATTGCAGAATACACCGAGGATTGGCGTTCTAAACTCAATCGCGGAGAAAGTGGATGGGATGCAAGTCTTTATACTTCCAATGGTGAAGATTGGGATGGTGATGATGATGATTGCTATGATTCAGAAACAGATTATAGCGATGATGAACCGCAAGAAGATTGCAAGAAAGACACTTGTTGTGGAGGAGATTGTCATGGACAATCAAAGCAACAGAACTTCCACAATCTCCGTGGTCCAGATGGAAAGTTTGTAAAGAAGGAAACACCAAAGACAGACAATCCTTTAAGTGGAATTGTTAAATCCTTTGCAGACTACCTAGACAAACTTGCTCACTTGGATTAACTTTGTTTCATAAGACTGACCCCATCACTCGAAAGGGTGATGGGGTTTTTTGTTTCTTGGTATTTTCATTTTTGTATCTTACGGAATTTAATGTCTTATGGTTGTTCTTCCACGGCTTCCAGGGCTAGGATTCCGTAAGATACATTTTATATATTTGTATCTTACGGAAAGTGCTGCCAGGGCTGTCGAGCCGGAAGTCATCACAAAACTTTCCCAAAAAATATTCTTGATATTACCAGAAATAAATGAGAAAGTATTTGCCTTATGAAAACTGAAATGGAAAAAATAAGTGAGGGATATGTTGGAAGGAATATTTCTAACCAATTTTCCTATGATAGAGAATCCATAACAGAACAATTACAACACATTCAGAATGCTCTTGAATATCTCAAAGAGAGAGAACAAGAGGAGGAGGAAGAGGAGGAATATCAAGAAGATGTTTCCCCAAGAACAGGATGCAGAATAGACAGAACCAAAGAGAAAGGACCAATAACAATGAAAACAGCAATAGCAATCGTAGTCGGACTTCACCTAGTAGCACTAGGAGGAATATGGTTTAGTGGAAGCAAGAGTCATGCGGCCGAGATTAAAAGGAGTGATCAAGAGTTTTTGAAAACTCAACCAGTATATGTTGGAGTTGATGAAACAAAAACACCAGAGGTAAAGAAAGAAAAAGCACCACTATCCCCAAATGCTTTAACAAAACCAGAAGCACCAAAATCAGAAGTAAAGAAAGAATCATCACCCACAAATTGGCCGCTATCAAAGGAAAAGATTCATACACTTGCTAAAGGAGAAACACTTTATAGCTTGAGTAAGAAATACCATAAACCAGTTGCGATGATTCAAAAGGTAAATCGTATCAAAGATGCAACAAAACTTTCCGTTGGACAAAAATTAGTAATTCCTCAATAATATGTTAATGACATTGAAAGAATACAAGCAAGGAGTAGAGTATAGAGAAAGTATGTTAGTAGAATCTAGGAAGAGAAGAAAAGCAAGTAAAGAAAGTCTCCGCTATTTTTGGATGACCATTGCATTCTGCAATATCATATTCTTCTATGTTCTTTCAAAGATAGCATATCATTTTTAAAAATAATTCTTGATCTTACCAGAAATAAAGTATAATCTATTTGCTTAATAATAAATCACCACTATGAAATGGAATACGTTTGAAATAATTTGCCAAGGGGAAAGATTGTTGATGAGACAATATAAGGGGGAGACTATAAAGGAGACTCTCTTTAGAGAATTTGGTTGGTTGTTAAAACCAATCATTGAACAAACAAAATCATTTGAGAAATCACTTGATAAACTAAACTGGAAAATCGAAACAAAATAAAATGAAAATACTATTACTAATTCCTATTCTGTTTATGGTGGGTTGTGCATCAAACGAATACAAATACACCAAGATGTTTGAGGAACACAAGAACCACTATTACAAAGAAAAAAAATGTGGTTTTTGTAACCGAACAACATAAAATAATTCTTGCTTTTACCAGAAATAAATCATAATCTATTCATTCGCAGTTAAACCAAAAATCAACAAAACAATCAAATAGAAACCACCACTATGCCAAATCATTGCTCAAACTACCTATACCTCGCAAATGGAAAAAACATATTCCCTTTGTTGGATGAGTATATGCAAGAATCTTCTCCAACTGAATTAGACTTTGAGAAGATTCTGCCGATGCCAGATACTATCAAAGAATCTTGTGATCTTTCTTCTCATGAAATTATTATTAAAAAACTCAGAGCAACCGAAGAAGAAAGGAAAGAATTTGAGGAAAGGCTTGAAAATCTCAAGAAGATCAACAAAGAAAAACATGGAGTAAGCGGTTGGTATGATTGGTGTGTATCCAAATGGGGAACAAAGTGGAATGCTTATGATGGAACATCTAACGAATCATCTGTCGTTTTTTGCACCGCATGGGCTCCCCCACTCCCTATCATCAAACGACTTGCAGAACTTACTGGAGAAACTTTTGTTCTTGATTATCTTGAAGAAGGCGAGGGATTCGGCGGCCGCTATACCGCAGGTCCAGAAGACGATAATGATGAGTATTACGACGACATAACTACAGCACCAGAAGACATTCAAGAAGCGGTCGGATATACTTGTTATGAGTATTTAGATGAGGACAAAGAAGATGAAGAGGAGGAAGAATAATATGAACAACCTTCCTCTGCTATTCACATTATTTATAGGGATCATAACAGCATTATCAACTCAATCAAAATGAAAATACTAACAGACAACAAATACTCAGGAACACTAGAACGTAAAATTGCAATCACCTTGAATCAGAATATGATTCAAGCAGAAGATGGTGAATATATTTCTACCAAGAAAACTATTGACGATCTAACAGAAGAAATTGCAAGATCAGTCAGACGATTCCAAAGTGAAACGGATGAAGCGATGAATGAAAACTAAACAAACACCACAAGAATATAAAAACAAAAAACCTCAATTGTATCAAACAAATATATCAAACGAAATGAAAAGGAAAATAACGATTGTAATCAAAGGCGGCTGCGTAACTGATGTAGTCAAAGAAAACCTAGAGGACTTGACTATCATCGTCCATGACTATGATGTAGATCAAACCGATCCAAACTTGTTGAAGAAAGACAACGACGGAGAAAAGTATCAAGTAGTAACCCTAGAATAATATGACACCTAAAGAAGCAAAGATCATTGCATACGCACTTCAATTTCTATTGTCCAACTGGGATGATAACAATGAAGAAGACTTGGAAGACATTGCCATTGATAAGGATATCGAATTCCTTAAACATAAATACGAGAGCAAGAGTCAAACGTATACTCCTCACGAATTGTAAAAAATAAACTTGCTGTAATGTAACATAGTGCTATAATACAACACTATGTTACACTACACTCTAAAAAATATATGATTGAAAATCTAACACCTAAAGAGGACAATACACCCACAAAGATTTCCATGAATGTTGAAACCTTCTGGAACATTTATTCCGATCTTATTGGATTGGAAAAGTTCTTTGTTCGAGTAGTTGATAATAAACTCATTGATGATTCACATGATGAGTATGAGGACTCTAAAACATTCCTTTATTCAATTACAAATACTATTAACAACCTACAAGGAATTGTAGAATATATCAAGAGCAAATAATATGGAAGATTCCGAAGAAGATTATTTTTGTGAAATGACCTCATGTGTTATGGTAAAGGGGGAATGGATTCCAGTAGATGACACAGAGTTCTTAAACATTGAAGAAGATTTGCAAGGATATGATTTGATGACGTTTAAGTATAAAGGAAACAACTACAGATCAAGAGTCACCCAAAGACCACGACAAGATAAGGTAGAGGTTTAGAAGAATTTCAACTGTGGTGGTTGACCCCATCCTCGAAAGAGGGTGGGGTTTTCTTTTATACGTATAGAATCTTTTTATACGTATGTTTTTGCTTTTGTATCTTACGGAAACTGCTGCCCGGAGCCCAAAAAAATTTCACCCCGGAGAACCCTTTCCGTAAGATACATTTATATTTTTTGTATCTTACGGAAATTCCAGCCAGGGCTTCGAGCCGGATTGGGATGAGTAACCATGTTTGATTTTTTTTATTTTTTTCTTGCTTTTACCAGAAAAAAAACATATTCTATGTGCCTTATGAAACTATTGTCTACAGCAAACACAAAAATCAAAAAGGGTGAAAAGTATGGATGGACAACCTTTGGTCTATCTTTCGCTCCTGCAAACCTTTCTGGAAAACAACTCTGCCCCCATCGTTCTGCTGGATGTGAGTTTTCTTGTTTGAATACCGCTGGCATGGGTGTCTTTTCAAATGTTCAAGAAGCAAGAATCGCAAAGACGAAATACTTTATCGACGAGAGACTTGTATTCATTTCTCAACTCAAAAGGGAATTGGTGGCGGCAGAAAAACACGCAAAGAAGATTGGCATGAAAATTGCCGTTCGTCTGAATGTTCTTTCTGATCTTCCGTGGTATAACATTATCGAAATGTCAGACTATCCTAACATTCAATTCTATGATTATACTCCTAATTTGGAAAGAATGATTCAATTCTTGCAAAAGAAATTACCAAAGAATTACCATTTAACATTTTCTCGCAAGGAAAATAATCAGAACAAAGTTGAATTGATTTCTTCAATGGGTGGAAATGTTGCGGTGGTTTTTGACAAACTTCCAAAGACATATCTCGGAAAGAAAGTAATTGATGGTGATGAAAGTGATTTGCGTTTTCTTGATGAAAAGAATGTCATCGTTGGTCTGAAAGCAAAAGGCAAAGGCAAGAAAGACAATTCGGGCTTTGTGATTAAAGTCTGACAAACTCTTTCTTCTAAAATCCGATCACTCGAAAGGGTGGTCGGATTTTTTTTTGTAAAAAAATAAATTACTTTTTTTCTGGACAACCTTACAGTAAAAGTCCGTAAGATACATTTATACTTTTTGTATCTTACGGAAATTCTTTCCAGGGCCGCCGGTGTTCCGCCGCTCTTAAACTTTTTTGAAATTGTTCTTGCTTTTACCAGAAATAAATGAGACACTATTTGCCTTATGAGTTATATAGAAAAGAACCAAGCAACGTGCCTCCCTCCAGAGGCATACATCAAACTCTGGCAAACCTCTTCCAAGTCACAAGAGATGCCAAGATTCAAATCATCTGTATATCCCGACAAAAAAATAACCTCAATTAAATTCGAGAAATGAAAGCAACAAAAGAACAATATGATGAGGCATTAACTATATACAATAAAGGTGGTCAATATTCAGTATATAACTATGCTTATAAAATTGGTGTGAACGAATGGTCTTATTGTGAACCTTGCGAAGACAAGACTCCAGATTGCCATGATAAAAGTTGCCTAGTATGTGGGAGTTTAAAATGAAAAAGGCATTTTGGTTTCACTATAATAAACCTCTGTCGCTTCAAAGGAAGAAAAACATTTTGACAATTCACTTCAATGGTGTTTGTCATTTTGTAGAGGGATTGGATTGCCAAGTCCCTATAAAAACTAGGAATAGAAAGATGCAACCTAGATGTGTAATGGCAGGAAAAGCAACTCAAATAGAAATAAAAAATGAAATAGCAATAATAAAATAATTTACTCCTTCTCCTACAATCCCATCACCTTATAAGGGTGGTGGGATTTTTTTTGTATCTTACGTAATCGAGGGTAAATATATTACTGTGAAATTTAATTATTCTATTTTGTGTGAGGAAATTTTTGATGAAATATTACTAGAGTCGTTATTTAGTCATATATTTAATCGTCCAGAATTTGATGAAATAAAAAAACGATTGTTACAAGTCAATAATGAAAAGAGACCTGCGATGTCAAAGCTCAATGACTACAAAGCAATTAAAAGAGAACTAATTGCTCTTATGCGATCTGATGATTTTAGTCATATAAATTCTCTTTTTACTATTAATGATGAAGGAAAAGAATTGCTCACCCCAGTAAATGCTAAGAAACTAAACGAACTCATGGAGAGATTGGTCAATACAATGATCGACAAATACGGGGATGATTTTAAAAAACTTAGTAGTGACTATCTGAGCATGGCTCGCTTCCAGGCACAGTAGCATTCCGTAAGATACGTTTGTATCATTTGCATCTTACGGAAGTCAACCCCTGGCCGGTGTCATGGTTTGGCATATTTTTGTTTGCGATTTTTCTTGATCTTCTCAGTTATTTCTGACAAGATATTTCTGTTATGAAACTAATCGCCACAATTCTGTGTTCATTATCATTAATCGGATGTGCATCAAAATCATACACAACTCCATCTACCTATTCATATACTCCTCCTCCATCTTCGTATGGTGTAACTGGATATAGTAGTGGAGTAGGATATGGTGGACAAGTAACTAACGTCCAAGATTATTATAGATCACAACCTCGTTATTGCTCCCCTACCTATTCATATAATCCTTATGAGGAACAACGTCCATCAAACGTAACAAACAACTACACAACAAACAATTACAATTATTACAAATGAAATTTAAAATTCAAATGGTAGGAGCTAATGGATGGGGAGATGTAAAATCATCCTATGATGGTGGACCTTATGAGGTAGACCTTTTCTCTTCTAAAAAAGATGCAAAGACTGAAATAAAAGACTTGTCAGAACATTATGCAGATGATATTTCTAACTATCGAATAGTAACAAAAGAGACTCCCTCTGACATTGACTTCTACAATTAAAAAATATATGAAAATCCTAGTAGCTTGCGAAGAATCCCAAGCAGTAACAAAAGTAATGAGGGCAAGAGGACATGAAGCATTTTCGTGCGATGTTCTTCCTTCTAGTGGTGGGCATCCAGAATGGCATCTACAAGAAGATGTTATACCTCTTCTACAGAAGGATTGGGATATGGTGATTGCCTTTCCTCCTTGCACTCACCTAGCAGTAAGTGGTGCTCCTCATTTTGCAAAGAAGAGGGCAGATGGAAGGCAACAACAAGGTATTGATTTCTTTAATATCTTTACTAATCTTCCTCATATTCCAAAGGTGGCAATAGAAAATCCTATTGGGATCATGTCAAATCTTTGGAGGAAACCTGATCAAATCATTCAGCCGTATATGTTTGGCGATGAGTTTTCTAAATCAACTTGCCTATGGTTAAAGGGATTGCCTCTATTGACTCCAACGAAGATGGTGGGTAAGGGAGAATTTAAAGAATGGATCGACAAGAAAACTGGAAAGAAGAAGAGACAAGCATTGTGGTTTTATGAAGCATTTGCTAATTCAAAGTCGTCAGCAGAAAGATCGACTATCCGTAGTAAAACTTTTCAAGGTATTGCTGATGCAATGGGACAGCAATGGGCATGATATCGTGTTGTAATATAACATGGTGTTATATCACAACGATTTTTGTAACAACCTTCTTGCATATACAACTAAAAAACTAATACAACAAAAATAATTCTTGCCTTTACTAGAAATAACTGACATAATAATTGCCTTATGAAAATTGTAACTGATTCAGCAGTCGTCAACGGAACTTCCCTCAAGGGATATATCTCTATCACACACCAAGAACTTGTTGATGTTCTCGGAGAACCAAGGACTAATTTCTGTGGAGATGGAAAGGTAACTTGTGAATGGATTGTAGAACTGGCACATCGGTGGACACACTCAAGATATTATTAAAAGTATGAGAGAATACTTTCCCGATCATTTAGTTTATGTTGGATAAAATTTCCCTCCAATCCCCTTATATCTAACTCCCCTTCCCCAAGATATAAACCCCCAAATCCCATCACTTGAAAGAGTGGTGGGATTTTTTTGTGCGTATTAAAACCTTTTATACGTATAATATTATTTTATACGTATGTTTTTGCTTTTGTATCTTACGGATTTGCACTGTCCGGGCAACGACCCTCGACACCCGGTAAGCCGTTTTCCGTAAGATACTTTTATAGGATTCGTATCTTACGGATTTTTACCGTACCGGGGCAAAAGGGCTTAAAATTATAAAAATATAGTTTTGTATCTTACGGATTTTCCCGCCAGGGGCCCAAACCGGAATACAGCCATCACCTACCTATAACTTTTTTTTGTTTGGAGAATTTTCATCTTCTATGACAAATCGAATATGCCTTCATCTAAAATGTCTGATCCATCGACCAAGAAATTGGAAATTTTACCTTGGTGGAATATGGAGAGAACTCTCTGAATTTTTCCCAAAGATTTTTCTTGCTTTTACTAGAAATAAATGAAAGACTATACGCCTTATGAAACTCAAATATCAATTCAATGATGGAGGAAGATTCTTGGCTGGATATAGTGGAGGTGCTGGAGATTGTGTGGTTCGTGCCTTGTCTATTGCAACTGGTTCTTCATACAGCAATATGTATGAATTTGTAAATAGAACTGCTCGCTGTTTTGAAAGTCATTCAAAAGTAAAAAGCTCAAACGTCTATGGAATTTATAGCAACTCTGTGAAGGGTATAATGAAAATCTTGAGACTGAAGTGGATTGCCAAAAAGAGCAACGGAATGCTTGTGATCCCAACAAAAGGAACATATATTGTTTCTCTCATCGGACACGTTTGTGCCGTGGTTGACGGAACTATCCATGACACTCATAACACAATCAATCCTATCAACTTAACACTCGCACAAGGATATTGGAAAGTAAAATAATATGAACATGATCGAACTTCTCACAGGAGACAATGCTAGAAGCACAGCAACTTTGTTTGGATTCAAAAACATTGAAAACATCTTTTCTATAAGAGTTTATGGAACTGCCTTCAACGATCTCGATGAGTATTGTAATCTAATTGCAAGAGACTCTAACGGAAACGTAATCGAAGAGAAAAGAATTAACGGATACTAACATGAAAACTATACTAGAAGATATAAAATATATTTGGAATAACATGGAGGCTTGGATGATAATATTAGGTATTCTTTGGTTTTATGTAGGACTCTGTTCTCTAATGGTGATTCTGTCGGTAGCAAGAGGACTATTCAACTTAAAATTTTTTGGACTATTCGTGTAGGGCAAATTACAATTACTCAAATCCCATCCTTTAATTAGGGTGGGATTTTTTTTGTATTTGTATACAGAAGAGGATCGTTTAACAATTTACGAGGCCACAGGTGGTTGAATCCGTAAGATACAAAAAGATATAATGCATCTTACGGATTCTCACTGTTCAGGACCGAATTCGGCCAACCCTCGAGATCCCAGCTGCTATACTTTCCGTAAGATACAAAAAGATTTTTTCATTTTGTTCTTGATATTTTCAGAAATAAATGCGACACTATATGTCTTATGAATAAAACACAAGTTCTGTCAATCGTCCAAGGAACAAGCGGAAGACACATTGCAGTGCATTTTGAATCTGTCAAAAAACCTGCGGCGGCATTCAAAGCTCATTCGCTTCGCAAAGAAGTAAAGGGTGCTTTCCGTGCTGGAATTGATTTTTCAAATCTTTCCGTGGTTAAAGAGGGGATTGCAAATGGTGAACGTGGTGAGGTGCAAAAATTGCCGTGGGGTGAATGGGTGAACTTCCCCTATCAAATTGATCACAAGGATAAATCATATTTCCGATTCTACCTTCCGACTGGTGGAGCTATTCAGCGTCCAAAAGTGGAGTATTTTGTTGACGACAAGGCTGTTGCAAAGGATGAGTTTGCATCCTATCTAACTAATTCCGAACGTGAGAAAATGTATTCGGAAGATCGTGATCCTTGCTTCGTGGTCAATGCTGATAACATCTTCAGCATAGGATAATTTCGTAGTAGGCAAAAATAAGGAGAGAATCCCATCACTCGAAAGGGTGGTGGGATTTTTTTGTATCTTAATATTAACATTAATTAAATATTAACTAAACATTAATTAAATATTATATAAACATTAAGTATCTGGCGGCTGGGTTTGGCCGCTAAAAGTTTTCCGTAAGATACTTTTATAGGATTAGCATCTTACGGATTTCCACTGTACCGGGGCAAGGTCGTCATAGTATATTAAAAATGTATCTTACGGAAAGTGCTGCCCGGAGCCCAGTCGAGCCGGATTTTGGTGCTTCGACCATATTGATTTTTTTTTATTTTTTTCTTGCTTTTACCAGAAATAAATGAGACACTGATTGCCTTATGAAATTCGCAATCAAATCTCAGAGCGGAGTAAACATTCTAAAGCACTGCACTCTCGGCAGAGGCACGACAGAGTCAGAGGCATGGGAAGATGCCTTCGGACCAAAGCCTTGGCACTCGTCTGTCAAGAAGGCGGCGAAGAAGGCATGGGTAACAGAGGTAGATGAAGAGGAGGAATATGAAGACTAAAATCCTCAAAGCAATCGATACTCTAGATAACCTAGCATTCCCTATCATTGGTATGATTGCTGTCTATTCAATCATATCCCTACTACTCATACTAAAAGATTATCTCAATGCACACTAAATAACATTTCATATCATAAGACAATCCCCACTCTTTAATTAGGGTGGGGATTTTTTTTATGCACACTGCTGTAGTCTAACAAAGTGTATAGGCATAACAAAGTGTATAGGCATAACAAAGTGTATAGGCATAACATTAATATTAAGTAAACATTAAGTAAACATTAAGTAAACATTAAGTAAACATTAAGTAAACATTAAGTAAACATTAAGTAAACATTAAGTAAACATTAAGTATCGAACGGCTGGGTCCAACCTCTGGGTCCAGCAGGTGGTTGTTTCCGTAAGATACTTTTATGGTATTCGTATCTTACGGAAACCCACTGTCCGGGTAAACCTTGGTTAAAATTTTATTATGTTTTTTTAAAATACGGTAAAAAAACAGACATCGGTATTCTAGGACCCCGTCTGTAAAAATTTACCACATATGTTTTTATTTAAGGAAAGGGGGGTGTGGGCGATGCCCCCTATACCCCCTATATTTCTCCTATACTGCCATATATGCCCCTTTCTTTACAAATGAATACATTGTTGCTTTATAATTCGTTTTTATATGATAAATATTTTCTATTAAGATATTAGTTATGAAAAATAAAGATCAAATATTACTAGAGGAAGCATATGAATTGATATGTGAAAAGAAAAAAAGGAAAAAGAAAAAGAAAAAAGGTATTAAACATATTCCACAAAATTCTTTATATAGGGGGATTGGATATGGATATGGATATGGATATGGTTTAGGTTATGGTGAAGGTGGGGGCGAAGGTGATGGTGGTGGGGAAGAATAATTTTTAATATATGAAAAACAAAGATCAGATTATCCTTGAGGATATGTATTTAAAGACTCGTAATATTATCAATGAGGATAATAATGATTTGGTATTTGAGTGTGTGGTGGATTTGGATGTTTTGCAACAAAAGAAGGGTGTTTATATTGATTATCCTAAAGAGATACGTGTTAAGTATAGATTAGAATTTGAGTATAAGAGTTGGGGGATTTCTGGAGCAAGTGCTATAGTTTTGGGATTTGAGTCTTTTAATATTACTGTTACAGATGAATTTTTAGATTCTTTGAGTGATGAGGAGAGGGAAGTTAATTCTATTATGGATGATAGTTTTGCGGAGCACAAGAGGGAAATTGAGATAGTATATTCTAAGGATATGCGTGTTGAGTGGGGAAGGATTACTTCTGATAGTTATGGTCAGATAAGACCTAATTCTATTGAATTTTTCTTTGATGATGATTTTAAGGTAGAGTCTATTAATCTTACTTTTTAGATATAATTAAAGGTATGCAAATATATGTTCAAAAATTATCGGATCCTTTGGGGGAATGGTCTTTAGATGTTGATCCTTCTGATTCTATTCAAGGAGTTAAACAAAAAATTCAAGACGAAGAGCTTCCAACTGTTTATGATTATTTAAAAATCAAATTGTTCTATAACAGTGTTGAGCTTTTTAATGAGAGTACCTTATCAGACTATAACATTCAGAAATTCAGTCATTTGACTGCTATATATAAGGTTCCAGGGCGATCTGTTTTATATATGTCTTAAAAGTTTATATCCATATATACTTAGGTGAAAAATAAGTATTGATATGACAAAGAAAACAAATTGGAACTCTCGCATGAAGGGGAGTTCTAGTGATAAGCCAACAAGGAAAAAGAATCAAGGATTTATTACCTCATCATTTAGGGTTGAGGAGGTATTGGATGAGAGTGGGGAAGTGTTGGAAGATACTGTTATTAAGTTTATATTTGGGGGACTTATAATATATTTGAGTATTGCAAATGCAATTAAGATGAATATTGATTTGGATAAGATATTGAAATTTAAGAAGTAATATTAATCTTCAATGATTTGTTCTATTTTACAATTATTAAAAACCTCATCTAGTCTTTCCATTGGATATAGTTTGTCTTTTGGTAGGTAATAGTTATTAATATTAAGAGAGGAGAAAACTTTTTTGGGTTGTTCTTTCATTATCTTTTTTGTTGTCCAGCCAAGGAAGTTTATATTATCCTCTGAGAGAAATTCTGCTAGAATGAGAATATCCGAACATTTATTGATTTCCCATTCTTTTACTAGGAGATTAAATGCTTTTTGATATGTTTTAACATCAAGGGTAACAATCTTCTTATCGTCTATTTTGATTTTGAAATCTATATGATTGTCTCCTTTGGGACGGAATTTGAGATCGGGTTTTAAATTATATCTTTTTCCAAGGGCGATTTCACCAGAGAGTCCTATTGTCTGTTCTCTGTATTTGTCATCTTTATAATATCTTTTTCCCTTTAGAGAATTTTCGGAATTGGGTTTATCTTTTCTATGGAGGTCTTGTCTTTCCTCGGCAATTTGTCTTGTGTTAGATTTTTGAATCATAGTAGATTTTTAAATATTTGTTCTAATACATTTACTGTTATAGTATTACCCATCTGTCTATAAGTATGTCTGTCTTTGGAATGAATAACAAATGTATCTGGAAATCCTTGAAGTCGAGCACATTCTCTTGGTGTAAACTTTCTTATAGTCTTACCATCTGGATATATAAATCCATGAATATCAATTAGATTTTGACAAAATATAGTTCCTTCATATCTAATTTTCTTTCTACCGAATTTTGTCTTTTTGTTTGCTTGTTTAACTTCTCCAAATAACTTTTCTATTTTAAAATTTTCTTGTTCTCTATGACAAACATTTATCATCTCTTCTGCAATTTGTTCTGATACAAAGTATTTGCTATCTGGAGATTGTTCTAAAATGTCTATGAAGTGTGATTGTTTTCTATAAAACAAAAGTTATTTGGATTCTTATTAAGGTCTTTTCTAATTCCAATTCCAAAAACACGTTCCCTATTATGTGCAACTCCGAAGTTTTTTGAGTTTAGTATATAGGAATGAAAATTATAATTTTTTTCTATTCTTTCTTTTATTTGAGAATAAAAAGCACTAAACTTGTTATGTAGTAATCCTTTAACATTTTCAAACATGATATAATCGGGTAGAAGTTTATCGATAATATCTAGAGAATAGTTTACTAATAGACTTCTACCCTTGGAAAGATCTTGATTTCCAATAGAACTGACATCTTGGCAAGGAAATCCAAATACATATAAATCAACAGATTCTAGTTTATTTATATCTATTTTAGTAATATCATCATACCATACTTCGCAGGTATGATTTTTCATATAAGTTTCCTTTGCAAACTTATCAATATCACATGCCCATTTTACAACATGTGGTATATTAATATTTTTGAGTGCTTGCTCTGGAGAACCAATTCCGCTAAATGTTGTTCCTACTCGTAGTGTTTTCATATTTTATATCTTCCACCAATTTGGGACATTACCATTCTTTTCCCACTTTGCAAATTCTTTTTTATCTTTGAGGTAATATGTTCTATATGCCTTTACTGGATCGATGTTTTTATATTCTTCTGGCATTGCCTGTGAGGTAAATACTATTATGAATAATAAAAGACAATGTACTATATGTCAAAATATATTTCCAGCAACTACTGAATATTTTCATAAATCTAATACCTCCAAATGCGGACTTCATAGTAGATGTAAATCATGTAAGCAATTATTAGAAACGGAAAGAAGAAAGAAAAATCCAGAAAAAGCATTATTAAAAGACAAATTTTTTAGAGAAAAATATAAAGACAAAAGATTATCTTATATAAAAGATTACGCTCAAAAAAATAAAAAAAGATTAAACGAAAAAAGAAAAAAGAGATACCATAATGATCCAAAATATAAAATTAAACAAATATTGAGAGGTAGATTTTATGGCGTTATTATTAAAAAATACCAATCTTCTATGGAGTTTGGATGCTCTATTGAAGAGTTATGTTTATACATAGAATCAAAATTTTCAAATGGAATGTCATGGGAAAACCATGGAGAATGGCATATAGACCATATCAAACCCTGTTGTGCTTTTGATCTTACTGATCCAGAACAACAAAGAGAGTGTTTTCATTATTCTAATCTTCAACCATTGTGGGCTGTTGATAATTTGAAGAAAAACGGGAAATACCCTCAATAAACCAAGATGGTGTGGGTCGTCCTTTTTCCCATTTTGCAAAATTTGATTTTTCTTTAATATAATAAGTTCTATATGACTCTACTACATTTTTTGATTTATATTGATCAGGCATAGCACAAGGTTGATCTGTAAACTTCCCATCTGGAATAAGATAATCCATATTACATAATTTTTCAATTCCCTTCTGACATGAATGAATTTTACAATACCTTCTTGTATATTCATTACAAAGCTCAAGAGCATGAATAGACGCCCATTCATAATTTTTCTTGGTGTCCCCTACCCATCTTGTACAAGGATGATTTTTATGACCACCTTTTAATGGAGTTCCTTTTGCAGTTAAAGGCATGTCTTCTGGTGTTGCACCATGCCTTAAAACAGCACTTCCCATTTGTTGATATAATTCAACAACCATTTTCACTATATGTTTATCACAATATTGTTGTGCCGCTTCGATTGGATCTGTAGATAGAATAAAGATATTCATTTGTTATGTTTTATTGAATTTTTATTGAAATGTCAATAAAAAAAGTAAATATTTTTATATGAGAGACAACGATCAGATACTACTAGAGAGTTTATATATATCAGTATATAATGAAAATTCTTTGAATCCTGCCCAACAACAAGCACTTAGCAATCTATCACAACATTCACAAGACATAGCAAATCAGCTTTTAGATTACCTTTCAGAAGGTGCTCGTAAAGCAAGTTTTTATTATATATCAAAAACAAATGGAAGAGAAGGAAAGTATTATGTTGATCTTGGAGTTGACTACGGAACCGCAAAGCGTGAAAGTCATGATGCTATAAAAAAATATGTAGATATGTTGAAGGAATCAGATCCACAAAATCCTGATATTGAAGTTGGAGAAAAGATTTTAAATCCTCCTCCTTCTAATAGAAAAGCACCAGTTGATAGAAAAATAAATATAGGTCATGGTATATCTATTCAAGACACTGCTAAAGAACCTGGTGTATATCGTCTTTACATCTATGCATATTGTCAAAATGATATAGAGAAAGATGATGAAGGAAAAGCCGTAAGAGATTTTGAAGGAAATTTTGTTCGTTCTGCCGCAGGAAAAGTTGATGAGGTAGTACCACCTTCCAAACAAAAATCATTTAGCAGTGCCGAACAATTACAATATAAATTAAAAACTAAATTATCTAGATTTAGAAGATTTATACTTGATCCTGAAAACATATCGGGTGTTACCTATAAGGGTGGCGTTATGGAGTTTCAAAAATAGAATTTAAGATGCGTATGAAAAGCAAAGATCAAATAGTATTGGAAAGTTTATATAGCAAAAACATATTAAAAGAAAATGATCATTATGTGAACTTAAACGGAGATGTTGTTAAAAGACAACCAGAGCATAAAATGACATTAGGGGGAAAGGCTAATCTAAAAGGAGATGTTGTTCGTGATGAATATAACAACAGCGAAGATAAAGGAAATGTACCTCCTGTTGATTGGAAAACACAAATAAAAAGTATTATAAACGAAACAAATAAAAATTTAGGTGATCTTACACGTTCTGATGATCCTGCTTTAAAAGAAAAGGCAACAACTCTTTATACAATACTTCAACATTGGGCAAATTTAAACATATATGATTCACAAGGATCACCAGAAACCAGAAAGTTCGTATCTGATCAATTTGCTATTAGTCCTAGTCCTGTTACTAAACAATACGCTGATATGTCTGAATATCAACAAAATCAAATGAGATAAATAGTATAATGAGATGCAAAGACCAAATACTGTTGGAAAGTATATATGAGAATATTCTTTTGAAAGAGAATGAACAAGGCATGAAACTCTATAAAGGATATATTTTTCCTGATGGTCAAATTTTTAACGATTACGATCATGCAGATGCATGGGATAGTATACCGAACGGCATGGATTCAAAAAATGCTATAAAATATGTGGCTACACTTGGTAGCAACCCAGAAGTAATTCTTCAAGGCAAATTGAACAAGTCGATTGCTGATACTTTTGCTAGATATGGAGTAGAGCCGCAAAACATTCGTTATGGTTCGGTTGATGATGAGATGAAAGTTATCAATCAACAAGTAATTGACAAGAAATTATCTGAAATCTCTAATACTTTTATAGATGTAGGTGGGGGATATAAAGCTAGATTGAGAAAATATAAAGGCACTGAACCATTGTACACACACTTTAGAACACCAGCAGGTGATTTTTATGAGATAAAGGGCGGTATATCACCTAATGAAATCAAGTTTTATGGTGGATTTGAAAATTTAGCTTCTGATAAATATGTTAAAAAAATAGATAAATATACAGTGATTGGTTTATTTGATAAATTTGTCGGTGATAATTTTTCTGTTTATTAATATTTTTTATGAAAAACAAAGACCAAATATTATTGGAAGGTATTTATAATGAAGTTTTTTTAGAAAAAAAAGAAACTCTTTCGATTGACGAATTTATAGATAAGCGTTCTGCTGGTGCAAAAAAGATTCAGCATCAAGCCGAAGCAAAGGGTGGACCTGCATTATTAACATCTGTACATTTCAAGGCAAAGGAAAAGCCATACGAATATTGTTCAAATAATTTTGATAGTCTTGAAAATATTACAAAGAAAGCTGATGAAGTATTTGATAAGTTAAAGAATTGGAAAGAAATGTCACAAAGAGATTTTCAACACTACATGGGTGTGCTGGAAGCATATGGAGAGATTGTTATAAAGATAAAAAAACCAAATAGTTTGATTGATTGATATGTCATATAAAATAAAAAAATTAGAAACTCTTTTTATTGAAGCTTGTTGGAAAAATTACAAACAAGTAGGAATGAAAAAGAAGGGAAAGAAAATGGTTCCCAACTGTGTTCCTAAGAAAAAGAAATCCTAAGAAACAAGTTCAAATTCAAACTTAAAAGGTTTTTTCATAGGTCTAATAAAGAATGAATCCGGATGTTTACCTAGATACTGAAGGGTTACAGGGCAAAGAGTTCCTTGCATTTCTTTATATTCATATAAGGCCCAGTCGTTATCCATGTCTTCAACTTTGGTAATTTCTACCATATCCTGTGCTTCTTTTTCTAAAGAGAACTCGATGTCGATACCTCTATGACTTCCTGCCCAAACACCCTTTTCTTTTAGAATGAAATCAATCAATTCACTAAAACCACCCACAAAGGGTTCTTTTTCGATAAATTTTGAGGCATCATCGAACATCCATAGTCCTTGGTTCTTGTATATCTTGAGTGTCATCATTTGATTTTGGTGTTAATAAATAAAACTTTATCATATCCCTGTCATCTATGTCAACATCAAAATTATCAGAAACAAAAGAATTCTTCATGAATCTATCATATAATCTAACTCTACTAGTGTCTTTTTTAGCAGCAGAGAATTTTATATGTTTATATTCTCCTCTATATTCTTCAGTAAATCTTTTAAATATATTTGCAACAGCACCAAAAACCTTATGAGATGATCCAACTCCTACAATAGACAAAGGATTTTCAAACTCATCTCCTATTATTGCAAATATAAAAGATGCTATTTTTGTAGCATTATCAATAGTAATTAAAACCGAATATTCATATCCATCTATATGAAATTCATATTCGACGTCCTTTTCATGTCCTTTATTTTTTTCAGATTTTTTAATATCTTCTGGTGTATAATCAAAAGACTCTGATATAGAAAAAAAAGACTTGAAAGACATTTTTAGTTTTTGATTCCCTCTAAACCAGCTTTTAGATCTTTATAATAATCTCCTAAAGCGTTTTTTAGTGTGTCTGGAATTTTTTGACCGTATAATACAAGGTAGTGTGCATATCTCTTAGCATATTCTTTATCACCAGCTATGTCTTTAATTATTTCTTCACTTGCTGGTTTTTTAGATTTGATGGCTTGTTCATATGCTCTAATTGCTTTTACATATGATGTAGGCTCTTCTTTTGGTACTGCTTTATTTGCTAAATCAGAAATAGATTGACTTGGTACTGCTTTATTTGCTAAATCAGAAATGGACTGATTTGGTTCTGCGTTAGCGTCTCCTAAACCACCCATTCCCAAAGCAGCAGCAAGTGCCATAGCTTTTAATCTGTTTTCTTCTATGATATTATATGCTTCTTCTAAATTTAAAATATCTTTGCTTTTTCTCATGGATTCCGCAGACATTTCAGTTTCTCCTTCTTCACTAGAATCTTCGGATTCGTCAGATTCATCTTTGTTTTCTTCTGATTCCGAAGAATTTGTATCAGAAGAAAGATCTTCTTCTGTTTCGTTTTCAAAACTGCTCATATCATCTTCTTCTTTTAAAAGAATCTTTAGATATGTATCTTGTAATTTTAATCTGTCTGTGTTATTCATAATTTTAAATTTCTGTTGGATCTTTTCCTTCTATAATACCAGCGGTTTTTCCATGTTTGTATAAGTTTGGATATTTGTCTTCTGGATAAAGTTTTCTAAATTCCTCTTCGGCTCCTTTGCTGTCAACTGCTAAAAGAAGTTCGTTTAAAGTTACATCGGAAAGTTCTTGTGGTCTATATCTATTATACGGAAGAGGTGCAGGGGCCTTTTCTGGCTGCCCTTCAAATCTAGGAATTCTTCTATTTGTTTCCCAAAATAATCCACTAAGAGTTCCTCCCTCTCCAATAAAGACAGAAGTTCTAAATGGTAATATCTTTTGCTCTTCTGCTTTTGCTTTTTTCTGTTTTAAATATGCATTAAACTCTCTTTGTCTCATTTTAGGAATTCCTCTTTCTTCTCCCTTTTGATTTGGATAAAAACCAGAACCTGGATTGTAATATCCTATATGAGCACCATCGTCCATTGATAAAACTTCATATCGTTTCG
>ENA-OUVC01000276-OUVC01000276.1-marine-metagenome-genome-assembly--contig:-NODE-276-length-35561-cov-3.860134_pt1 | contig 35561 bp, 31 predicted proteins | sample MGYA00248622_ERZ508571 | MGnify/ENA primary metagenome ERZ508571 (study PRJEB26236, sample SAMN06267175) | marine metagenome | isolation source: Columbia River Estuary | place: USA:Columbia River Estuary... | reverse complement strand
ATTCCAACCCCAAGTAAATACGGTACCATTTGCAGCCAAGGCCATACTGTGATATTTCCCTACCGAAACACCGATCATTGGATTATTGCTATTGTCGCCCAAATAGGAAGTACCGCTATACGCACCATTTAATACTTGAAGTGGAATTTTTCCATCATTGGTTGTGCCATCGCCTAAATTACCCCAACCGTTATAACCCCAAGTGTAGACAGATCCATCCGCAGCCAGGGCTATGTTGTGGTAAACATTTGCACAAACAGCGACGATGGGATTATTCTTATTATCACCCAAATAAGTGGTGCCATTATACGCTCCTGTAAGCGGTTGAATTGGAGTTGATTTATCGATATAAGTATTATCGCCCAACTCATAGTAGCCATTATAGCCCCATGTGAATACTGTTCCATCGGCAGCTACGGCCATGTTATGGAATACACTTCCGAAAATAGTGATAATGGGATTGTTCTTATTATCGCCTAAATAAGTAGTACCGCTGTAAGCGCCTTTTAATACTTGCACTGGGGTCAATGTGGCAGTTTTGGTATTATCGCCCAGTTGACCGTAGGAGTTATCACCCCAAGTAAATACAGATCCATCCGCAGCCAAGGCCATATTTGAATTTGCGCCTGAAGAAACAGCAATGATTGGATTATTCTTGTTGTCACCCAAGTACTTTGTACCACTGTAAGCACCTTTCAATACTTGCACTGGAGTTTTTCTATTCGTTTTAGTACTATCGCCCAATTGACCGTAGGTGTTACTACCGCACGAATACACCAATCCATTATCGCCTACATAAAGAGATTGATTTCCATGGGACGCTTTTGAAAAATTACTACCTGTTACAAATACCCTATCTTTTCCATAGGTTGTGCCATCTTTATTAAATGCTTTTACCCGATAATGATATACACCGCCTGGTATAAGACCTGAAATGTTGATTGATTTAAATAGTGTAACGCTACCAGAAGAGGTACCAGTTATACTAACCGAATTACCATAAGATGTAGTTGTTCCAAACTCAAAACTAATGGTAGTACTCAAACTTTTGGGATTTACTCTGGCGTTCAGCTTCGCTTCAAAATATGTTACCCTTGTTGCTGAAACTGAAGAAGCCTCTGGCGCTGCGGCATTTAGTTGGGAAAATCCTATTAAGGATATGATGGTAATACACAAATGCGAATATTTATTTACTAAGAATTGAGAATTATTCATGAGATTAATTATTTTTATTCCAAATCAAACAATAAATAACCAAATAAAAAACTTTAATCCCAATTCATGCAATTAATCCCATAAATATATAAGATGCCCTTGAAAATCAACAATTTGTGAGTATGAGTAAACCACTTTTGTTAGCTAACTGGTAACCCCTTTTAAAAAATCAATAAAGGGTTACGGGTGTTGGTTGGAACAATCGGACAAATTGACCCTTCAAAATCAGACTGAAATTGATACCGAAAACAGGGGATAACCGAGGAGTTAAAATCGATTAAATTCAGTATTTTTGAAGGGTCAATTTGTGCTGGTTTAGGGTGGTCAGTTTTACCGGTATTTCCACGCAGAGGGCTCACATAACTAATTAAAACATGGTAAAGACTTTTTTGAAGGCACGGTGGGAAAACCTAATCATGGCAAACTACAACATTGATGCGGATATACTTATGCCTTTCCTGCCTCAGGGGGTGGAGTTAGATCTATACGATGGAAAAGCCTACGTGAGTCTTGTGGGATTTATTTTTAAGCGCTGCAGAATATTTAACATTCCCATTCCGCTTATGGGAACCTTTGAAGAGATAAATTTACGATTTTACGTTAGGCGAAAGGTTGGCGATACCTATCGAAGAGGCGTAGTTTTTATCAACGAAACGGTACCTTACAAACCCGTAGCTTGGTTGGCGAATCAATTATACAAAGAACATTACATCGCAATCCCCACGAAGCATCACATAGTTTTGGACAATTCAATTAAGTCCATCCAATACGAATGGAAAGTTGGGACAAGCTGGAATCATATAAAAGTGAATGCGACGATGGATTCGCGTGAAATGGATCGAGGCAGCCTTGAAGAATTCATTTTTGAACATTATTACGGCTATACCAAAATCTCAGAAAATGTCTCTCAGGAGTATAAAATTAATCACCCCAGATGGATGGTGAACGATGTAACTGAGAAATCTGTAGAATGCGATTTTTCCGGAATGTATGGAATTCCATTCAGTCATTTAAGCAATAAAAAACCAGACTCTATCATTATTGCAGAAGGTTCGGACATTAGTGTTGATTGGAAGCGACAGCCATTTTGATTTCAAACAGAACATTACACGACCCAATGATATCCAAGCCAAGTTGTAGTATTTGCCAAAGCGAAAATCATAGTTTCTACATTGAAACTGCAGCGATGATGCACGTTGAAAAATTAGAAATCTACACATTTAATCGTTGCCACCACTGCGAATCTGTATTTCTAACAAATCCAGTCTCCGAAAATCAATTAGACCCGTATTATACCGATGCCTATTTGCCATACAGGGGAGAAAAAGCTTGGGGTAAATATGCCAATTTTGTGGTTTGGGATGATCAAAAATTAAATAAACGCAGGGTTAAATTGGCGTTGGAACATCTGCATAAGCAAACCGAAATGAATGTGCTGGATATTGGCTGTGGAAAGCCTGATTTTTTGGCGCAATTGGCAAAAAGCGAAAATATTAGTACAATAGGTGTTGATTTTACCTCTGCACATTGGGAAGACCCTAAATACAAAAATCTCACTCTCCTTCGAGGTGATTGGCGTAACATTGAACTAAATACGCAGTTTGATCTCGTTACGGCCTGGCACTATTTTGAGCATGATTATGATATTCATCAAACCATTGAAAAATGTCGTCAACTTTTGAAACCCAATGGAGTGCTTCTGATTGAGGTTCCGATGTACCAAGGGATAATCCAAAAATTACAAAGAAGATATTGGCAGGGTTGGCATTCGCCGCGACATATTAGTTTGTTTAGTTTCAAAAGTTGGAGGATGATTTTCCCGGAAAACGATTGGGAAATCGTGAAGCATAACAAATATGGCACCATGTCGGCCTTTACGCTCTGGTGGTTGGGTAATCAAGAAAAGAAAAATATTGATTGGAGTGGGTCGATGGAGAGCCACTTTTGGAATTTGGTCTTTTGGAAAGTACTACTCATGCCGTTATTTGCACTAGAGCGTGTGATTCCTTTGGGTATCCAAACTATTGCACTTAGGAAAAAATAGTAGCCATGACAGAACAAATTACAACCGTTACCATTTTTAAATTGAAGTCGATTTCGTCCAATTTTTGGGCTTTCAAGCAGGTCCCGCTCGCTATTTTTAGATTGAGACATGTTCCGGGCTTGACATTTTTTAAGTCGATGGGTTCTGGGGGAGGAAAGGGGTTTGATTTCATGCCCAGTTTTAGCACCTACGCTTGGTTGCTCGTTTGGGAGTCTCAAAAGCACGCCGATGACTTCTATGCATCGAATCCGTATTTTCTAAAATACCAGAAAAAGTGCCTATCGTTACAAACCTTATACTTAAAGAACATTGTCTCGCACGGCAAATGGTCGGGTATCAGCCCATTTCAACAGGGTGCGATTATGGACGATACAAGCAAGATCGTTGCTCTCACCCGGGCTCGAATCAAATGGAATAGATTGTGGCAATTTTGGACGAAAGTAGGGCGGACGGCCAACGAGTTGTATAAATTCGACGAGCTAGAATATGCAATTGGTATTGGTGAATTGCCTTTCATTCAGCAAGCCACAATTAGCGTTTGGAAGAATTATGAGGCCATGAAACGCTACGCATATTTGGATGATACGCATAAAAACGTAATCAAACTGACCCAAAAATATAAATGGTACAGCGAAGAACTGTTTGCTCGGTTTGTCCTTGTTTCAACGGAAAATCAAACGTATAGCCACCTGCCTGCACAAAATAGCATTATTTAAGTATTGATAATTCAACAAAAATTCGTCTAAAATTCCGTCATGGACAACGTAATTTGAGCCATAAGTGTAACTTTGTGCAGTTAAGTACATCCATTGCAGATTCCACAAAAGGCAATTACTTAGAGGATCTAGTTATGGAGTTCAAATCTAAAAAACATGAAAAAAATCACACCCATCGAAATTTTAATCTTACTTTCTGTAGTAATATGTATTTTCTACAGTGAATATTTGTTCGTTTATCAAAACGATTATATGAAAGCTATATTTATAGGATTGTGGCCACCTACAATGTTGGGATTATTAAATTTTATTAATAGCAAAAAATAAATAGATATGGATATCATCGTCTTAACAATAATAATTTCATTGTTGTTCTTGGTTTTCGCCTTTGGTCCAATTTTTTTTCAAGAGTTTAATGTTGCGAAAAAAAAATCCCCTGAAATCAATTTTAATCAATTCATGAAGAAATATTTCCTGGAAGGGAAAGACGTTTCGAAGATGGAAGCAAAAGATGCAAAAGTTTTGTACCAAAAGATTTCATCAACTATCGCTGATATGGAGAGTAATGGTGTTTATTTTCCTGATGAGGTGAAGAAAGAGCTCGAAAAAATACAAAAAGAGGGTTAATAGCAATAATCAAACTTAAACTGACCCCTCACACAAGGTGAAATCAAATATGCTTAACTAATGTGTTAAACATCACTCAAATAAATGTTTTTTTGGGTTCAAATTTAAGCGAAGACACTACTTTACATCTAGCTTTATTGAATTAAAAAATCACATTTGGAAACACTTCGTTAACGCAGTACTTTTGAGCGATATACAATATTTATATATCAGAATGACTGTTAAGCTTTCCAAAATCGCTGTTGTAATACTTTTCGTATCATCGTTGATCCCTTTCCGGATTTTTGCCCAGCAACCGGGCGATACCATACGGGTGAAGACATTTCATTATGCCTCAAATACCCGGGACACGATGGCCTATTTTCCCAAGGGCAATCTCACGTTTGAAAAGATCATCCTACGATACAACATGCGTTGTAAAAATGGGTTGATGTCTGATGGGAGCAATCGAAACAAAGGCTGCGGCGAATGGGATTATTCTTGTAACACGTTTTTGGTGGATTCCAGTAAAATTGAAACCTTGGCCCAAACAGCGTCCAAATATGTGATATCGAACTTTGCGGGGACCACTTTCAATTATACCAACAAACCAATTTGCGATTACTACGATTATAACCTCAAAAAAGTAACGGTCAATTCTGTTTCAAACGAGACCAAATACTCCGTAGGCAAAGGGAATTTGAGTATTTATAAAGCCTTAAATACCGCCAAGCAATCGGGTAAAACACAGGTTTTATACCGAGCCGAAGAATTGTTAGCTGCTGGCTTTTCTGCCGGCGATATTCAAGGTTTTATTCTCAAAGCCCTCAGCGCAGGGGATGCCAATTTCCTTAAAATACAAATACAGCACACGGCACTAACCAAGTTGGATGCCAATGCTCCGGTGTTAACAGCCTTTACCGAGACCTATAGCAATTCTTTCAATTTTGTTACCGGTGAAAATAAAATCGTATTTCATACCCCGTTCACTTGGGATGGGAAAAGCAATGTGCTGATCGAATTTTCATTCACCAACTCAGTGGGTACTAATCCTGTTGTTTTGGAAGGATATGCCGATACTACCACTTGCTTACTGGCGGCCAATAACAATTACGCGGTTGATTTTTCTTCCAACGGCCATATCGTAATTGAAGCATCAAAATTATCATCTATCAAAAATGAAATTTCCATCGCATTCTGGTCGTTGGGTGATAACAAGGCTTTGCCAACCAATACCTCTGTGATTTACGGATGGGCGGCTGATCCAAATCAACGTCAGCTGAATATTCACTTCCCATGGTCCGATGCCAACATATATTTTGATTGCGGATTTGCATCGGGTGGTTTTGATCGAATCAATAAAGCGGCGACGCCCTCCGAATACAAAGGACAATGGAATCATTGGGTATTTACCAAAAATGCAACCACCGGCAATATGTCGGTCTATGTCAATGGAACCCTTTGGCTATCTGGCACTGCCAAAACCAAAGCCATTTCAATCATGAATATGATTTTAGGGAAAGATCAGAACTTGCAAAACAACTACAAAGGAAAAATCAATGAATTGAGCCTATGGAACAAAGCGCTGACGGCGTCTGAGGTGAAAGACTGGATGAATCGTTCCATCGATAATACCCATCCCCAATATGCGAGTTTGGTGGCGTATTACCCGATGAATGAAGGCAAAGGGAAATCTTTTTACGATGATGCTTTAGGCAAAGTATCGAACGGTGTCAATACGCAATGGACCTACGATCGCGGTGATGCGTTGAGTAGGATGTTCCAAGCCTATCTCGAAAAGCCAAATATCACCTTGCTTTCAGGTACTTATAACAAAACGGTGAGCAACATTTTGCAGCGAGATTCGATTGTAAGAAACCCCAATGGTATCGATCGTTATATGGTTGTTGACAATTCTAAATCTAAAATTGTGACGCATGATTTGTTGAAAATCGATTCGAGTTTTTCTTTGTTTGAAGCGCGGAAATCGTGGGTTTATAATGGCGATAATGGGGCTTTGACAGACTCTGTTTATAATAAGACTCAGGGGACGATTGATATTTCTAAGTTGAATTATTCCTTGCGATTCCCATGGTTTAATGAATTGGTGTCGTTTGTTACTCCCTACGGAATCAATTTGGATTTGGGGATGACGGGTAAAAGTTGGTACCTCGATATGACGGATTATTCGCCGTTGCTTAAGGACAATAAGCGACTTGTTGTGGCCATGGGCGGACAGAATCAGGAACAAATGGAGATGGAATTCTTGTTCATTGTGGGGACTCCAGCTCGACCTGTTTTGGAGTTTAATCAGTTGTGGCAAGGTGGTGCGCGTTTGGGTGGCCCTGGCATAAACAGTATTTTGAATAATTCTGTATTTGCTCCAATGAGCGTCCCTTTGTTATCTAATGCAAAGTCGTTCAAGTTGCGCTCAACGATCACAGGCCACGGTTCTTATGGCGAGTTTGAGCAAAATGGAGGTGTAATTACCCATACTTTGAATGTGGCAGGCAATGCGATGAGTTGGAATTCTGTTGTTGATTGTTCTGTAAATCCGATGATTGCCCAAGGCGGTACTTGGTTGATTCCTCGTCAGGGCTGGTGTCCGGGGCAGCGATCAAAGCTCATCGAACATGAAATTACAAAGTGGGTGACCCCTGGGAAAACCGAAACCATAGATTATGAAATTTCGCAGCCCACGAAATCGGGTGATTACAGGTATATCGTTGCGCATCAGTTAGTTAGTTATGGAGATTTGAGTTTTAATAACGATGCAAAAATTATTCAAGTGGTAAAGCCGACAAAGGATTACGAGTATTCCAAAACCAATCCAATCTGTTCTCAGCCAGTGATTTTGGTGCAGAATACGGGTAAAACAGAAGTCAAGACCTTGCAATTTACTTATTGCGCGAATAACGCTTCGGTGAAGCAGGTTTGGCATTGGGCAGGAAAATTGACGTCGTTGGACACGGTGAGCATTACACTGCCTACTTGGAGTTTGTGGGATAACGGGATGTTGCCAGCGAACAATGTGTTTCATTGCGAGATATCAGAGGTGAATGGCCAGTTGGATGAATATCCTTTGAATAGTAAAGTCTCGATTCCGGTTGCGATGCCCGATGTTTTGCCAGCCAATTTTAAGATTGAGTTTAGAACCAATAATTACCCGAAGGAAAATGCAATTACTTTGTTGGATGTTGATGGGAAAGTGGTGCTTCGCGATTCATTTACTGTTGCCAATAAAACCACAGTTTACCCTTTAAACCTGAATGGTTGCTACAAGTTAATTGTAAACGATTATGGTTTGGATGGTTTGTATTGGTGGGCAAATACGGCTCAGGGGACTGGTTTTGCGCGTTTGAGAAATGGCAATACCAATGCTTTGATTAAAACGTTTAATGCCGATTTTGGTAGCTTTTTTGAATATAATTTCACTACCAATTATGCGCTGAAAAACTCAGAATTGGATTTTGGGAATACGATTAATGTCTATCCAAACCCAGCGACAAATAAATTCAGTTTGCAAGGGGAAGGACTTGAGAATGCTATGGTAGAGGTGTTTGATGTAATAGGGACTAAGGTTGATTCTAGGAGGGTGTTGAATCAGCAATTCATAGATTTCAATACAGAAAACTGGAACGCGGGTGTTTATTTGGTCGTTGTGACCCAAGGCAACAAGAAAGCTACCAAAAAGGTTGTGGTTAACTCGCAAGTTCAATATTGATTTGAACGTCTTGTTCGATTTCTGGATGTAGACTTTTGGAAACGGGACAAGTATGAGCCACACGTTTTAAACCTTCTTGCATTCTGTCGGTTGCGGTAGAGGGCAATGTGATGTTGATGATGGCGCTGATTTTACCAATTCTTCGTGGGTCCGACATCATATGTTTAGTTGTTTCGGCTTCGATGCTGATGATTTCGAATTCTTTGAAATCTGCATAGATCGCCATGGTGGTGATGATACAAGTGGTTAAGCTCAATGCACATAAATCGGTGGGTGAAAATGCCGATGCCAATCCTTTGTTATCAAGGGGTGCATCTGTGAAAATTTCAGTGCCGCTATGGGTGTGGATATTGCTGCATCGCAGTTTTCCTAAGTATTTCGTTGTTGCCGTTGCCATGATACAAAATTAGGGATTCTGTACGTTCAGAATATGACGGATGTCGTTTAAATGCCAAACGCTCCGAAGGAGCGTTTGGTTGAAGAGGTCGGAAGCGGATTCGAACCGCTGTAAAGGGTTTTGCAGACCCGTGCCTAGCCGCTCGGCCATCCGACCTTTTAAAGGAGTGCAAATATAGCAAAAAAAGTGATTTTTTGGGCCAATTCTAAAAATCCTTTGGCTTCATCGACCATGATAATTCTCGGTTCATTCATCGAGTATAAACGTTTTCACCGTTAAGGTATGTCGCCTTTACTTTGGTTTTCAAAATCTTACTCGGCTCGGCTGTCATGATGTCGGTATTTAAAACAACAAAATCAGCCAATTTTCCAGTTTCGAGCGAGCCCGTTCTGGTTTCATCAAAATTGGCATAGGCGGCCCACAATGTCATTCCCCAAAGGGCTTGTTTCCTCGATAATGCTTGTTCTCCGATAAACGGTTTTTCCAATTTTCCTCCCGCATCCATTCGCTGCGTAGCAGAATAGAAAGTATGAATTGGCGAAATGCCTTCAACGGGAAAATCTGTTCCCAATGCGATGATTTTGGATTGACGTAGTAGGTTTTGATAGGCGTAGCCCCCTTTATTTATCGTATTGCATAATCTACTGTCGGCCCAAGCTGCATCGGATGTGGCATGGGTTGGCTGAACACTTGGAATGATGCTGCGTTTGGAAAATAACTTTTGATCCTTGCCACTCACAATTTGCGCATGTTCAATTCTCCATCGAGCATCGTAGCCTTCAGGGATATACTTATTAAATGTATTTAATGCGATAGTATTTGCGCTGTCCCCGATGGCATGTACGCACACTTGAAAGCCCTTGTTGAGTAAATAGACTTGGTACATTTCAAACTTGGGGATTGTCATCAATTGCAAACCCTTATGACCTAGTTGGTCGCAGTAATCGCCTTTCAATAATGCTCCGCGAGATCCTAGTGCACCATCTAAATAGAATTTCATTGACCGAACCGTTAGCATGTCGTCTAATATCATTCCGTTGCGAGAAACGTAACTCAGATTTTCTTCACTGCAAGCCAGCATCGCATAGATTCGCATCGACAATTCTTTTTTGGATTGAAGATCTTGAATCATAGTAATATCCTCTACTTTAATTCCTGCTTCCACCAATTGCGTTAACCCTTGAGAATGACAGTTTTTGAGCCCTGTTTTGAGGTAGGGTTGCCAAACGGAATAGGGGACGTCCGGAATTTGATTTTTTACAATTTCGGCGGCATTGTCGATGCAGATACCGGCAAATGTTCCCGGATTTGGGTTTTTTGCTGAATTCATGAGATCAGCCGTTGGAATGGGTTTGCTGAAGATAAACTCTCCACCTTCCACAAGCGTATCGGGGTTAAGGCGAAGTGTATTTATAGCAGCTTGGTTGATCCAAACGGCATGACCGTCTATTCTACTTAAACAAACGGGTAAATTGGGGAAGGCTTTGTTTAGCGCATCCATGTTTGGAAATTCTTTATTTTCCCAGTCATTTTGATCCCAGCCTCTACCAACGACCCAAGGTTTAGGATTGGAGTCAATGGTACGAAATCTCGCTTTGTTCTTTTTGACGTACTTCTTAAGGTGTTTGATGACTTCTTGTTCCGATTTTGTGCCAACCAAATCGGCTTGCGACAGTCCTTTGGTGTAGGCAAGGAAATGACAGTGCGCATCGATAAAGCCAGGGTAGATGATGTTGTTGCCATAATTGATTGTGCGAGCCTTTGGAAAAAGCGAATCGGCCGTTTTGTCGGACCCGATGTACAGAATCACACCATTAGAAATAACCATTGAGGTAGCGACAGAAAAACCAGTGTCGGCCGTGTAGATTTTTTCAGCCCTGTAAATAAGGGGATCTGCTTGATTCTGAGCGACTAATCCGAGAATCGATAATAGGCTTAGGGCGAAAAATGAAATTAGTTGCTTCATCATTTGGGGGTTCATGGCACATTTGTTGTTACAAGATTCGCAAATCAACATTTGTTATTTGCAAAAATCACCAATTATATGAACAAACGGAACATCATTTTAACACTTTTGGCGATTTTCATCGCGGGTATTTCAATTGGATACTATTTATACACCAAGCCTGCGGAGACCAAATCTACCGGGAATCCTGATTTTGAGAAGGATATCAATCAATGGGTGAAGGAGTTAGATGCGGATACGGGTGCGGCGAATACTTTTTCTTCATTTGTTGGTAAGTCGGTTAAATTGACCGCCGAAGTAGGTGATGTTGTGGGTGATTCTAGTGTTACTTTACAATTGAAATCTGGTATAGAAGGGTTTTTTGTCAATGCCAATTTCCACGTTTCCATGAATAACGTTGTAAGTGGAGTTGTTGCTGGAGACATTGTTACGGTGCAGTGTATTTGTGATGGCTTGGTAGTTCCTATGTCGGCCGATGATTTGTTCGCAGAGAAGAAAATCGATTTATCGCATTGCGATTTATTAAAGCATGAAAAAAACCAAAGCGATGTTAGTCGTTCTGTTGATCATGAAAATTCAGATTCAATCAAATAAAAAAAACATATGAAAAAGTCCCTCTTAATTTTAGCGTTTACGGCCATTACTGGATTTGCGCACGCGCAATTATTTAAAACTTCTGCTGGTAATATCTCTTTTAAAAGCAAAACTGCTATCGAAGAATTTAGTGCAACAAATGCGCAGGTTGAGGCGGCAATTGCCCCAGCTAAAAATCAAATGCAGTTCCGTGTCCCTGTAAATGGATTTCAGTTTAAATCTGGTTTAATGCAGAAGCATTTTCAAGAGAATTACATGGAAACATCGCGCTTTCAATACAGTAATTTTGTTGGAAAAATTTCAAACATTGCCGCTGTGAATTTTGCCAAAGATGGCGAATACGCAGTTGAATCAAATGGGAAATTTACGATGCATGGTGTCACAAAGGATATTACTGTCCCTGGAAAGTTGATTGTGAAAGGCGATAATGTTATATTGAAAGCCAACTTCAAAATCAAATGTTCAGATTATCAGATCAAAATACCCGCTGCGAGTTCGGCATCAGTATCAGACGATATTGATATCGCAGTGGATTGCGTTTTGGCTAAGTGATTTAATAACTGACGAATAATTCATCCTAATAATATGCAATTCAAACACTTTGCCGTGATTGCAGCCTTGTCCATAACCCTGATTTGGGGTATGCAATCTTGTCAACACGAATCCATGGGTGACCCCAATGCGGCTATTTGTTTTGAGCGCGATATTCTTCCCATTTTTAATTCGAAATGTGCCATGAGTGGCTGTCACGACGCGGGGACATCAGCGGAAGGGTATACATTGGACAACTATAAAAATATTTTGAGCGATGGTATCGTAAAGGGCAAACCCAATAAATCTGAAATATATGAGTCTATTGCCGATGGTGAAATGCCACCAAAAAATAGTACCAAACTATCGGAGACTGAAAAGCAATTGATTTATGATTGGATCGTTGGTGGTGCAAAAAACGGAATCAACTGTGCTAGTGTTTGTGATTCTGCAGTTTCGGGATTTGCAAGCACCATTCAACCAATGATGAATAAATATTGTGTGGGCTGTCATAGTACTAGCAATCCTTCTGCGGGCGTGGATGTTTCTATCTATGTTGGTGTGAAAGCGTCGGTTTCAAAAGGCTTGATGAACTCATTGGAGCACAATGGATATTACCCAATGCCAAAGGGTGGGAGTAAATTGAGCGCCTGTGAAATCAATCAAGTGAAAAACTGGATTCAACGTGGAACTCCCAATGATTAATGGTCAAATGAAAAATTTACAAAGTGCTTTTTTGATAATGTTTGTGGGTTTCACATTCGCCATCAGTGGTTGTTATTACGATAACAAAACCGAAATGTATGGCAATACGGTGTGCGATACCGCCAATCCAACGTACACAGCGACAATTCAACCTATGATCAACCAGAATTGCATCGGTTGTCATGGCAGCAGCAGCCCTTCGGGTGGGGTCGCTTTGACAAGCTACGACCAAGTAAAGGCGGTGGCAACGAAAGGCAGTTTGGAAGGGACGATGAATCAAAGCGGCGGTTATGCCGTAATGCCTCCCGGTGGTAAACTCGCCACATGCAAACTCAATCAAGTCGCCAAGTGGATTCGCAATGGAGCGCCTCAATAAAGTATGATGAAAAGTAAAATCAATGCGTGGATAATTGGTGTGTTATTGGCATTGGTTGCCAGTCCACTCAAAGCCCAATACTTTCCTCCAGATGTGAGTTTGGGAAGAAAGAGTTTGAGAATCATCAATATGCATGGCGCTGCAGGGTTGCCCAAAGGACAATCAGAAATGTTCATTCAGCATCGCTTTGGAAATTTTGGATCAGGTGCCTACAACTGGTATGGTCTGGATCAAAGCTATATGCGTTTGGGTTTTGATTTTGGTTTGAGTAATCGACTGACCACCGGTGTTTCGCGCAGTAGCATGAACAAAATCGCCGATGCGTATTTTAAATATCAATTCAAAGGCAAGGCCACAGATACCACCAATACTGAAAATGTGATGGCCAGTTGGTATTCCAATATCAGCGTGAATACCCAGGCAAAGGCCAGCATTTCATCGGAACCATTCTATTTTTCAAACCGATTGAGGTTTATTAATACTTTGATCATTAGTAAAAATGTGAATGATCGATTGTTGTTGGCAGTTACGCCGAGTTTGGTACACGTGAACTTAGTTGAAGCCGCCAATGAGTCGAACGATATCGCTGTGATGGGTGCCTACGGCAGAATGAAATTGTCTAATCGATATGCCGTAACCGCGGAAATTCAAAAGCCGTTTTTGCAAAGAATGCCATCGCCCTCTGGTGCGTTGAAAGATGTTTCTGTGCCCCAAGATCCCTATTTGGGGTTAGGATTTGAGATTTTTACAGCCAAACACATGTTTCAGTTGAGTGTGAGTAACGCTCAGTCCATGAATGAGGCATTTTTTACCACCCAAAGTAATGGTTCTTTTGAATTGAAAAATCTGCGTTTCGGTTTTAATATAGTGAGGAGATGGTGATCATGAAATACAAAATAATGACTGAAATGATCAAAAAAATGGGTTTGATGTGCATCGCCGGACTAATGTCGTCGTCCATTTTCGCACAAGAAGATAGTAGTTTTTCTCTGTTCGATGAACCCAAGGCCCCAATCGCTGAAAAGGTTCAATTTGCTTTTAAGACCACGAAAGTCGTGAATCTTCAGAGCTTGGAACTGGTTGATGCGGGTGTTTTTGATTTCAAAATGAGTCATCGCTTTGGTGCTTTAAATAGTGGCGCAGCGAAATTCAACTCTGAGGATGCAGTGAATGCCTTTGGGCTGGATGTGGCCACGATTCGATTGGGTGGTGAATATGGAGTGAATGAAAACCTCATGGTGGGGTTGGGACGCTACAACGTGAAATCAGAGAAAGGCGTAGATGCCTATGTTAAGTATCGCCTGATGCATCAGACATCGGATAATAAAAAGCCGCTTTCGATCCTGCTATTGGGCGCGGTGGATTACAAGAATACCCAGTATAATCAGACAGTTATCGGTATTGCTGGCCCTGCGACAATGCATTTGGGTGTTGCAGGTAAAAATCGCTTGTCGTATGTAGGACAGGTGATCATCGGAAAAAAAGTGAACGACGATTTTTCTTGGGTGATTTCGCCCACAGTGGTTAGATCCGGCATGAATCAAGTGTACAGTGCCGCCAATGAATCATTTGTGTCAACTGGAACCTCGCAAACGCAATTTGCTTTAGGCATGGGCTTTAGGAATAAATTGAGCGCTCGTACATCGCTGAATATGGAATACATTCCCATTTTGAATGGCAATGGCGATTTCTATAACAGCTTTTCTGTGGGATTCGATATTGAAACTGGCGGACACGTATTTCAGGTTGATTTCACAAACAGTTTGGGCTTGAACGAATCGATGTTTATTTCTAGAAATACAGAACGATGGGGCGCTGCAGGGGTGAGATTGGGATTCAATCTACACCGGGTATTTACGGTGGTAGATCCATCACACTTTCAATAGGTTGATTTTTGCCTTCGCCAATGGCGCAAGGAGAATTTTAAAGGCCTGGGAATTTCTCGGGGATTTTTTATGGCTGAACGCCATATAAATTAGGGTTTCCTTTGTAAAGTCCGATCATGCATTGGCTTGCACGGGTGATTTGGATTCGCAACGCGGTATAGTTCTCCCAACCGGGGATATCGGCGAGTTTGATGGCGTGCAAGGCGTATTTGAAGCCCGCTTTTTGGTAATCTGCAATTTTGGTGCTGCGCCAATCGATCTGATGGGTATTTTGGAGAAATTTATCAGGATAGTTATCTTTTTCGGGTTCTTTCGGATTCCAAAGCGATGTTTGGATTTCTCCTTGGGCGTCTGCGACTTTCACCACAATCAGGATCACATCATTGGGTGATGGCTCAAATTCGTAGAGTACTATCGTGGTTGATAGAAGGGTGGTGTCAGCCGTGTTATGAATGAACTTTGCGTTAAGCAGGTGTAAATCTTTCGCGGTAAACTGAGGCTCGCGGGGCTCGGCTAGGGTTGACCATTCGCCACCGATGAGGGATTCGTGGGGAATTGAATTTGCCCCAATGGGCTCTTGGATTTTTAGTCGTTGCGGTTGGGTCAGTGGGACCGAGTGATTTTCCTTTGGATTAGAGGTATTGGGATTTTGAATTCTATATCGCGAAGTGTAATTGAAATGCGATTCGATCAGGGGCAAAAGCCAAGGTTGACTGCCTGATTGAATACCTAGGAACACTTGAGAATTGGGCTTTAGCGACTTGAGTTTCTCAGCGATGAAGGGAAGGGTTGGTCCGTGCGATTCAAAATATTCCGCAGGGGGTATGTTTGAGAAATTGTGTTTATATAAGATTTGGCTTCTGTGGAATTGGTAGTTGTCGGCCGGTCCATCAAGCCAAATGTGTAGGTCACTTTTTACTGGGATCGCCCTCAGAAGTTTCGATTGTTGCTGGGCAAAGGCGATGGATTGCTCTACGATGCGGTGATGGGTTCCTTTTCGTTCTAGGGTGAGGAACTGTTTTTGGTAGAGGGTATTGAACAGAAACAGGGCTGGAATGAGCAGCGCCAAAGGTTGGGTGAGCTTTTCAAACCGGTTGTTGCCGTTTGTTGTTTGCCCCAATTGATTTCTGAGTGTTGCGATGCCGGATGACGCAACGAGGATGAGCAAGGGGAAGGCAAAGTACAGCGCGTTGTTTTGCAGGATTGGGGCGCGAACAACGGAATAGAAATAGCCGAAGCCGAATACTAAGAAGAAGCCCAGGGTGAGTAATGTTGAGGGCTGACGAAAGATGCGTTTTATCGATGCGGGTTTTGGCAAATAGGCGATGCGAATCTGGTATTGTAGCACATAAATGATGCTACCCACGAAGATTATTAGTACGGGCAGGGAATAACCGGTGGCGAATTTTAAGAATTGCCAAAGGAATTGCGGTTTAGGTTGATTAAGCCATCCGAGTCCACCGAGTTGAAATTGGGCGAAGGTGAGGGGCAGGTGGGGCAGATAGAATAGGATGGCAAATGTGACTGGCAGGAATAAAATGTACGATGGGTGAAGTCCTTGCGTGTGATTGGAAGGGTTGGTTTGAATTTTGGGTTGGATGAGTAGCAATGCGATGAAGGATGCGCCGGCCGTTAGGCCGGCGAAATAATGGAAGTAGGCGGCGCCCGCCAGGGTGCCGCCTAACTTCACCGCGAACCAGCCCATCTGATTGGGGAGCAAAACATCGCCATTCGAATCCCTGTTTTTTAATAAGCCCAATACCAAATTCCACGACCCCAATACAAATGGCAAAGCAAAAATGTAAGGTCGGATCCAAATGCCCATATTCACCTGCCACCACATCAATCCCATCATCGCAACCGCCCAAAACGCCGCTTCAAATCCAAACAATGTTTTGGCCATGCGATGAAATTGCCACAATACACCAATAGAAAATAGGGCTGTGAAAATTCGCGGCCACAAAACATCACTGCCCGCTAAAGAAATCCACCACCATAAAATTGTTTGTAGTCCAGCAGGATGTCCGTCTACCGCAACGCCTTTTTCTAAATGAGCATGCCAATTGTGAGAGGTCGACATAGCGCGGAAAACAGCACTCAACTCATCGTATCCCCAGGCCCGACCATCGATCCCCACAAATCGGAGTGCGAGGCTGCCAATAACCACCAAAATCCATCCCAACTGAAAATAACGAGGCGTTTTCCCAAAGGATTCTTTGATTTGCTGAAAGAACATGGCTTAGGTTTTTTGCTTCGATTTTTGTGCCGAAGGAAATAGGATGTTGTTCAATATCAATCGATACCCAGGACTATTTGGGTGTAAGTTTAAGTCGGTGGGAGCCTCACCCACAAAATGCTGATAATCTTCAGGATCATGCCCGCCAAAAAACGTCCAAGTGCCCTTGCCGAATTCTCCGTGCAGATATCGAGCTTCGTTTAGCAAAGCGTTTTCGCCCATCACCAAGACATCGCTTCTAACCAAATGACTTCGGTAAGCAGTGGTTTGGCCCATAAATCCTTTGATGGTTTTGGTGTGGTTCTGACAAAGTATGCTGGGGATCAAATCCCATTTTGCGGAATAGTCGAATAGGGTGAATAAGTCGTTTTCTTCTGAAACAGCTCTAGTTCGTGGGTCGACATCGATGTTAGAAAACTCATAAAAATAGGGGTCCATGTTTAACGCGAAGTCCTTAAAGGCGATGCAGTTGTCGAAGTTTAACTTGCTTTGCGCATTTTGATCCGCTGGCGTTCCATCGAACATACTTTCACAGATATCGGTGGATTCGGCAGCCATCGCTATGTCGTAGGAGTCGGTTGCACTGCACATTGCAAATAGAAAACCACCACCAAGCATGAAATCTCGGATTTTTTTGACAACCGCTAATTTGAGTTCTCTGTTTGATTCAAATCCGTGTTTGGCGGCCATGGATTCGGATTCGGCGACTTCGGCTTGGTACCATGGGGCCGAGGCGTAGCTTGAGTAAAATTTACCATATTGGCCTGTGAAGTCTTCGTGGTGAAGGTGTAGCCAATCGTATTCAAGGATTTTGCCGCTAAGGACTTCATCATCGAATATCACATCGTAAGGAATTTCGGCGTAGGAGAGGACTAGGGTCACTGCATCGTCCCAAGGTTGTTTGGTTTTGGGAGAGTAGACGGCGATTTTAGGGGCATTTAGCAATTTTACCGCGTTCAGGTTGGCGGCGGGGTCTTGGATTTGGGTGATGATGGCGTTGGCAGCGGCATCGGAAATGGTCTCATAGGATACGCCTCTAACTTTGCATTCGCGTTCGGCCTCTTGAGAATACTGAAACATGAATGAGCCACCATTGTAATTGAGGAGCCATTGAACTTCTTGTTTTTGTTTGAGTAGCCAAAATGCAATTCCATACGACTTTAGATGATTTTTTTGTGATTCATCCATGGAAATAAGAATTTGCATGGCTTGGGCCGCGCTGCTGAAGGCAAATAGTAATAGGAGTGTAAGTTTGAGCCTCGACATGCCGTTAAAAAGCCAAAGATAATTGAAGAAAATGCGGTTTTGTTTTTATTGGAACGAATTTTCACCTATAATTGCAATGTAGTTCTGAATTGCGCGTCTGCAATCCAACAAAATCTAAGTATTATTTATTCCTTAAAATTCTTGTATACTATTATTATTTATGGCCGATAGACCAGATTTCTCTAAAATGAGTGTGGGTGATTTGCGTACCCTTGCCGAATCCCTAAGTGTTGAAAACACTGCTAAAATGAAAAAGGGCGAGTTGATTGCGAGTATTGAAATGAAGGCAACGATGGTTGCTGGCGTTAAGGATACTTCTGCGACTTCCGAAAAGCCCGTGGTGAGTGAAACCCCCATTGAAAACGTTGGAAACGATGCGAATGAAACCGCTGAAAATTTCGATGAGGTTGATGGAGGTCGGCGCGGCCGCAGGCCGCGCAAAACAGCCGAAGAACTGCAAGCCGAAAAATTGGCTTCAGTAACCCCCGATGGTGAAGCGGTCCTCAGACATCCTGTCAATCCAAGGCCAGCAAACCAAACCAATGCCAATCCATTCAAGCGTAACCAACAGCCCAAGCCGTTTCAACGACATAGGGAAGTAGGTGCGGAAGCAGATAGAACGGCCATCGAAACTGAAAACTCAGAAGTTCGCGAAACGGGTACAGCGCTAGTTGTGAACAATACTGAAAATAAAGAAGTTAGAGAGCCTAGGCAAAATCGTGAGCCTCGTGGCCCCCGCGAAAATACCCCTCGCAATGAAAATCGCGAGAATACACCGCCACGGAATGAAAATCGTGAGCCAAGAGTAGAAAATCGTGAGCCGCGTACTGAGAATTCGGAAAATACCGTTTCAACGCCTACACCAAGACAGGAGCCCCAACTTACTCCCGATGAAAAGCGTAGGAGAGAGGCATTGGCCCTGTTTACTGATATGGATGGTGTGGTCTCTACCCAAGGTGTGCTGGAAACTGTGCCCGATGGTTACGGCTTTTTAAGATCCCCAGATTACAATTACGTTGCATCACCCGATGATGTATATATCCCTGGTTTTATGATCAAACAAAATGGTCTCAAAACAGGCGATACCGTTCGCGGTAGCATTCGTCCGCCAAAAGAAAATGAAAAATATTTCTGCTTGGTGAAAATCGAAAGCGTAAACGGACGTACCCCAGAAGAAGTGAGAGATCGCGTTGCTTTTGAACACCTTACGCCCTTATTTCCGGATGAGAAATTGAATTTGTGCGATAGCGCAAGCAATTACCCCAATCGAATCATCGATTTGATATCGCCAATCGGAAAAGGACAGCGCGGATTAATTGTCGCCCAGCCTAAAACCGGTAAAACGTGGTTGCTGAAAGGCATCGCAAACGCCATCGCCAAAAATCACCCAGAAGTGTATATGATCATTTTGTTGATCGATGAACGTCCGGAGGAAGTAACCGACATGGCTCGCAGCGTTCGTGCGGAAGTAGTAGCATCAACGTTTGATGAACCTGCCGATAAACACGTAAAACTGACCAACATCGTACTTGAAAAAGCGAAAAGATTGGTAGAATGCGGACATGATGTTGTCATTCTGTTGGATTCTATTACTCGATTGGCCCGTGCTTATAATACCGTTCAACCTGCATCAGGCAAGATTCTTTCGGGTGGAGTTGATGCAAATGCGCTTCACAAGCCAAAACGTTTCTTTGGTGCTGCCAGAAATATCGAAGGCGGTGGATCATTAACCATTATCGCAACAGCATTAACAGATACTGGATCGAAAATGGACGAAGTGATTTTTGAAGAATTCAAGGGTACCGGTAACATGGAATTGCAGCTGGATCGCAAGCTTTCTAACAAGCGAATTTTCCCTGCGATTGATATACTTTCTTCTAGTACTCGACGTGATGACCTCCTTGTTGATAAAGTAACCAACCAAAGAATGTGGGTATTAAGGAATCATTTGGCCGATATGAACAGCGAAGAAGCCATGAATACCTTCCTCAAATACATGCAGAATACAAAGGATAACAACGAGTTCCTTATTAGCATGAATAGATAATCCTACACTGCGAAAAAAATGTGCAAAACCCGTGTAATAGAAGGCAAATTGTGTTGTTTTTTTGAAAAATATATTTGAAGAGATGGACAAGCCTAAAGTTGTTATTGAGTACGCCAAATTGTCGCCCGAATTACTTGACTTATTCGACGAGACGTTCCCAACCGGCGTAACGGGAAAAACGGTTCGATATCCCAATTCAAAAGGGGAGATTGTGACGGCCGTTAGATTAGAAACGGAGTCAACCAGTTATTTGGTTAAGTTGAGTACACGCGCCAAAGAAGTCCTTTCAGACGAGGATTTAGATGCGTTGATACGTTCTTCTACCAAATCAAAAGGCGATGATGAAGAAGAGGAAGCAGAAGAAGAGGAGGAAGAAGCCGAAGACGATCCACGCAAGGCTAGCACGGATGATGAAGACTAATTTATGAATTTCAATGCCGTAGTAACAGGGGCTAGTAAGGGAATAGGATTTTCCGTGGCCAAGAGATTGGCGGAAGCTGGATTCTCCCTGTTTATCGTCGGTAGAGACAATGTTCGCTTGTTAGATGCGAAATCTCAGTTGCTATTAGCCGGTGCTCCTGAGGTACTTACTTTCGCTGGCGACCTTTCTCAGTCTGATGTTGCTAAACGATGCACCGCTAAGATTTGTGAAACCTGGTCGTCGCTTACGGTTTTGGTGAACAATGCGGGTGTTTTCTTGCCCGGTACGATGATGGGGGAAGAGGAAGGTCAATTCGAAACCTTGATGACAACCAACATGAATTCAGCCTATCACATCACCAAAGGTTTGTGGCCCTTATTGAAATTATCCCATAGGTCACACGTTTTTAATATGTGCAGTATCGCAAGTATCACAGCCTATGCCGCTGGGGGAAGTTATTCTGTTTCCAAGTTCGCAATGCTAGGGTTTAGTAAGTCGCTCCGATTGGAAGGGATGCCGCATGATATCCGCGTAACCGCTATTTTGCCTGGCGCTACACTCACGGATAGTTGGGCTGGTGTTGATTTGCCCTCCACGAGGTTTATCAAGCCCGAGGATGTTGCAAATGCTTTGTATTCAGCGTTCTTGATAAATGAAAATACCGTAATGGAAGAGGTGCTGCTAAGGCCCATTCTTGGCGATATTTAAGTTTTATTGTTGAACATTAAGGCCAATTATTTTCTTTAGTCGTGCAATTTTTATGTCATCCCGCGATGTTGGATTAAGGATTGATACTTTTTTATTATATTTGCACTAAACACTAAATACAGATGAAAAAATTAGTACTTTCATTCGCCGCGTTGATCGGATTAACCACCGGGGCGATTGCTCAAACTGCAGAGCTTAAAATTTCTGACGCTCAGAAAAACATTTCAATTAACAAGACTTCTTACGTCCTTAAGGATAAAAAACTAGTGCCAAGCCGTCGTGCTGATGTTTACAGCGACTGGTACAATTTTACTGGATCTTACGAAGAAGGTACTTTGTTGGGTCAGAAGTTGGATCGTTTTGTAAACTTTATCCAACCGGATACTAACCTATACACTGTTTACACAGATGGTACAAAATCAAAAACAGGTTTTCACGTAATTGGTTCTACTTTTGATCCAAAAGATAGTAACTACTTGGCTTCAGGTAAAAGCGTATTAACTCGTTTTAATCCTTACACCGTTGATTCATTGGCGTTTACTCAATTTTACATCCGTCAGGCAGACAAAATGACAGTGAATGGCAATTTGGTAGATATCGTTGATACAGTTTACATTCAGTATTTCAATATTGGTGGAATCAAAGTAGGTGGATATTCTTACCAGGCCAACCCTGGCGTAACTTATCGTTATGCGACTCCGGCGGTTGACAATTTTTCTACCAAATCTTTGTTGAATAGTACTGCACTCAAAACAGATACGCTATTATTGACAAAAGCATATGCTGATAGTTTGATTTTAGAAAATGATAAACCCAAATCTTTTATCGGTCGCGGAATTCAAATCCCGATAAATGTAAAATCACAATCTACCAACGGTGCAAATAACTCTGCTAACCTGTTTGCTTTTAGTATTGTTTACAAGCCAATGCAAAAAGCCAAATTGGGTGATGTAGGTATTGCTTATGATGGTTCTGCGTGGATGAAATACAACTTGTACGGATTGAGCTTGGCTTCTTTGACTGGCCACTCTCAAGAAATTTTGTCTACCAACAAAATTAACAACATGTTCGTTTGTAACTTCCAAGTGCGTTATGGTCAAACCTTATTTGGTTTCTTGAAGTCTTACTTGCCAGGTACTATTTGGACAAATTCTTTGTTCTTCCCTAACTTCGTTCACATCACAACCCCGAACTTATCAACCAATAAAATCAACTCTGGTATCACTGGTATCCAAGTTTATCCTAACCCAGCTGCTAGCAATGCACAAGTTGATGTTGTTTTCAACTTGAGCGCAAATGCAATGGTTAAAACTGTAGTTACTGATATGAACGGTCGTGTTGTATTGAGCAACGAAGCCAAGCAATATGTAACTGGTCAAAACGCTGTTGTTGTTAACACCAACGGTTTGTCAAACGGTATCTACATGGTGACATTGGAAAGTGCTGCGGGTCGCATGAGCAGTAAATTGACAGTAAACTAATCACTTATTATATCTGTTGAAAAGAGCCGGGCTTGCCCGGCTCTTTTTTATTTGTAAACATCGATTTTTGTTCTATATGTTAGACCAAAAAGTTAATCGATGTTTGAATGGCGTTGTCTTTTGGATCGTATTTGGGGTTTTTAACTTTTGGTCGGGGTCAACAGCCGTCCTAAATGCTCAAACATTTGAAGGAATTCAAAATAGCAACTTCGCGGGCGTTCATTCAGTGTATTCAAATCCCGCCTTGCTAACATCTATGGCTTATAAGCGGCATGCGAATATTTCAACCTTGGGGTTTGAAGTCAATAATAACATGTTCGTTATCACCGCGCCCTTTACACTTTGGCAAGCAATAACAGGAAATGTTCCAGCGCAATTTCAAAACGCCAACGGCAAAGTTCATTGGCAAAAAGACTTTCTAAAACAACAGCCCATTGGCACTTCTGGATGGGGTAGCGTTTCGGCAGAATACAGAGGTCCATCGTACGCCAATCGCATTGGAAAGCGATTTGTATGGTCAACGCACAGTAGAACTCGAACTCAGGTTTCTGTAAGAAATGTCTCTGCCGGGTTATTGGATTACGGAAGGGTTTTGTTTGATACTTCTATGCGAGGCAAAAACGGAAATTTGGATCAACGTTCATCGTTGCCATTTTCATTTCAAGCGAATGCCTATCAAGAATTGGGTGCTTCATTGGCCGCCGCCATCATAGATTCAAAGAAGTTGAAAATTTCCATCGGTGGAACTGCTAAATATTTAATGGGGTTGGGGCATTTTTCTATCGTTTCTGAGGGACTTCAGCTGCGAACTTATGGACGTGATTCAATGCAGTTTATGCAGAGCAATGTGCAAGTATCGTATTCTGAAACCCAGGTTTTTAAAAAGATAATGAGCGGAATGATCGGTGGTTTGCCATCATTTAGAAATATTATGGGACATGGCATCGGCTTTGACCTGGGATTTACGGTGGAAGGGGGGAAAGGTGGTGCGAGTGCTCAAATGAAAGAACGATGGTTGGGAGACCCCACTGCGCGCAATTATCATTGGCGATTGGCAGCATCTGTTAGCGATTTTGGTAAGCTCAATTACGGCAGTCAAATCAATACGTTCTCTTTTAGCAATGCATCGCCGGTAACTCTTAAAACGGATTCAGCATTCTTTGGGGCATTTCAACAAGGGGGTAGCGGTGGCTATACTTATTTGGAGGAATTTGCAAAAAAGAACATGAATTACAAGCAAGAAACAGGTACAGTCCGTTTTTTTCTACCAACGCAATTGCATGTTCAAGGCGATCTGAGAATTATGGCGGGGTTTTATGCCGCTTTTCATTGGCAACAGTCTTTGTTGTCGCTTAAATCTATTGGGTTTAGGCAGCCGTCGTCTTTGGTGATTATCCCGCGTGTAGAAACCAAATGGATAGAGGTGTCGATGCCTGTCGGTTTGACCAACGATTATCGAAAAGGGAATATCGGCGCTTGTGTTAGGGTAGGTCCAATATTTATAGGGTCCGACAATTTTCTTTCCAATATGATGTCGAACAATATCAAAGGCATGAATGTCTACTTCGGCCTAAGCTCATCCATCGGAAAAATCAAGAAGTAAAGGTCTGATTTAGTGATTTCAGGAGTTGGAATGCAAGTTGACAATCGACAAAATGACTATCTTTAATCGATGCGGGTAATCTTCGCACCCAAAGCATTCAGTCTTTCTTCGATGCGCTCATAACCACGATCAATCTGTTCGATGTTTTTAATCGTGCTCTTGCCTTTTGCGCTCATCGCAGCGATAAGTAGAGCCACACCCGCTCTAATGTCGGGAGAACTCATCGTAATGCCTTTGAGCTGGGTTCTGCGGTCCAAACCAATTACAGTGCAACGGTGAGGGTCGCAAAGAATGATTTGAGCGCCCATATCGATTAGATTGTCGACGAAAAACAAACGACTTTCAAACATCTTTTGATGAATCAAAACAGTACCTCGCGCTTGCGTTGCCGTAACCAAGGCAATTGAAATCAAATCGGGGGTAAAACCTGGCCAAATTTGGTCAGAAACGGTGAGTATTGAGCCATCAATAAAAGTATCAATTTCGTAATGGTCCATGGCAGGGATATAAATATCGTCGCCGCGGATTTCCAATTTCACCCCCAATCGTTGGAACATTTTGGGGATGATGCCTAGCATATCAATCCGACAGCCCTTTAAAGTGATTTCACTCTGCGTGATAGCCGCCATGCCAATGAAACTGCCGATTTCGATCATATCCGGCAAGCAACGGTGTTCGCATCCATTGAGTGTGGTAACCCCTTCGATGGTGAGTTGATTTGAGCCGATGCCGGTGATTTTGGCGCCCATGCGATTTAGCATCAAACAAAGTTGTTGCAGGTAAGGCTCGCAAGCGGCATTGTAAATGGTGGTGATTCCTTCAGCCAAGACAGCTGCCATCAAAATGTTAGCAGTTCCCGTAACCGAAGCCTCATCCAACAGCATATAACAACCTTTTAACTTTTCGGCGGATACTTTGTAGAAATTATTGTCTGCTTGGAATTCGAATTTTGCACCCAAATTGATAAATCCTTCAAAATGGGTGTCTAAGCGTCTACGACCTATTTTGTCGCCCCCGGGCGATGGAATATAACCACGTCCAAAGCGCGATAACAATGGGCCAACGATCATGATGGAGCCGCGAAGTGCGGCGCCCTGTTTCTTGAAATCTTCACTATTGAGGAATTCTAGATCGATGTCCTTGGCAACAAAAGTAAAAGACCCTCTTTCATTTCGGGTTACTTTCACACCTAGACTCTGCAGCAGCTCAATGAGTTTAAGTACGTCCCTGATTTCGGGGATGTTGGTAATTGTAATGGGTTCTGGAGTAAGCAATACTGCGCAAACCACCTGAAGCGCTTCGTTTTTTGCACCCTGTGGGATGATTTCGCCTTTGAGTTTGTGACCGCCCTCGATTTCAAAAATTGCCATAGTGAGTTATTAGAATCTTCGGAAGTTTTTTCCGCGGGTTTTATTGTTTTTATTCTTGTTGTTATTGTTGTTATTGCGCCCGAAGTTGTTGGTTTTCTGGGGCATAGGACGACGAACATTTACTGTAGTATCAGCACTTACAACCAATTCCGATCCATCGATCTTTAACTGACCCTTGGATAAGGTTGTTAAATGTTCCGCAATGACTTCATTACTAAGGTTTTCGTTGTTCCAAGCTTTGCAAGAATTGTACATGAACGACGCAATCATATTGACTAAATCCTGCTTCAATTCACCATCCTCCATTTCACCGGCCTTGTCGATCATCATCTGAAGGTTTCTACCGTAAAATCTAAAGCGAATGCCACTCACATTGTAGCCCAAGTGCTGAGGTTTTTTAAATTCCTGCTTTACTTGTACGATTTCGTAGGGGCAATCGACATCCAATTCATAGTCGGCCATCTGAAAAATATGACCCCACAAAATTTCTTTGTAATTGACTTGCAGTTTGATGTCAGGGTTTAGCGTGGCCATGATGCCGGCCAAATTATGTACCCAAGAGGTGCGTTCTTCCTTGCTAGGTAAGGATTTTATGTGTTCGATGTACTCTTGCACATGACGGCCATATTCGGAAATTCCCAATAAGGGCCTTTGGGTATTATAATCGTCTTGAAGGATTGTCATGAACATGCAAAATAACACAGAACCAATCAAATAAAAACCAAAACTTTCAAGCAGTTATCTTGTTTGTTATACAAGTAAGACACATGAAAAATCAAATTGTTTCCGAGTATGTAAAATACTGCCTTAAAATGGGGCATGCACCGGCCAATGTATTTCAGTTATGCGAGCATTTAGAAATTGCAGAAACTGAATTTTATCATCATTTTGGTAGTTTAGAAAAGGTTGAGGAGTCTGTCCTAGTGATTCGTTGGCAAGAGGTTGCTGAGAAGTTTGCTCAAGATGAACAGTTCGAAACTTATGGTATCACCGAAAAGATGTTGACCTTGCATTTTGCTTTTATTGAAAGCTTGCGCGATATCAGAAGTTATTTGCTTTGGAAATTTAAAGATTGGAAGAACCCTATGGACCATATGAAAGGACTTATGGCTCTTAGAGAGGCTTTCCAGAATACAGTTTCTCCGATGCTGAACGCAGCGAGTAATTTGGGGGAAATCCCAGATCGGAAAGTGATATCAAAGTTGAATGTGGAGGCAATAGGGATGAATTTGGCCTTTGTGTTACATTTTTGGCTAAAAGATGATTCTACAGATTTTGAGCGAACCGATGCGTGTATTGAGAAATCCGTTCAATTGACGATGGATTTTGTAGGCAGGAATGCAGTCGACAAATTATTTGATTTTGGCAAATTCTTGATTCAAGGATTTCAACGATGATAGAAACCCAAGACAATATCCCCACCTCCAAAATGGGGCGGGCAATGAAATTAGTGGGGGCAGGTGCAAAGGTTGGTGGGAATTATCTTAAGTATTACGCCAAGAAGACCATCAATTCAGATACCACAAAGGAAGAATTACATACAGACAATGCGAATGATATTTATCAATCGCTGAGTCAGCTCAAAGGCAGTGCGCTCAAAGTAGCTCAAATGCTGAGCATGGATAAAAATCTATTGCCAAGAGCTTATACCGACAAATTTGCTATGTCGCAGTATTCTGCACCACCAATGTCTGGTCCGCTAGTTGTTAGAACTTTTCAAAAATCAGTGGGCAAATCGCCCTTCGATGTCTTTGATCAGTTTGAAAAGCAATGTACAGCTGCAGCAAGTATCGGTCAGGTACACAAAGCACAAAAAGATGGCAAAACATTGGCCGTAAAGGTTCAATATCCTGGTATCTCAAATAGTATTCAAAGTGATTTGCGGATGGTGAAACCCGTAGCCAATGCAATGTTCGGGTTGCCAGAAAAGGAGATGAAGAAGTATTTCCAAGAAGTGGAAGATAAACTTTTGGAAGAGACCAATTATACCCTTGAATTGCAGCGATCTCAAGAAATATCAACCACTTGTACGAATATTCCTGACATATTTTTCCCTGTATACTATCCAGAATATAGCAGTCCAAAGGTATTGGTGATGGATTGGCTGGAAGGTGATCACCTCAAAGAGTTTTTGGATAAAAAGCCTTCTCAAGAGGTAAAGAATCGCATAGCACAAGCACTTTGGGATTTCTACAACCATCAATTACATACTGCCCTGGCAATTCACGCTGATCCGCATCCCGGAAACTTTCTTTTGCAGAAAGATGGGAGAGTAGGAGTGATAGATTTTGGTTGTGTGAAAGTGGTGCCTGAGGATTTCTATTACCACTATTTCCCTTTGTTGGTGCCCGAAATTAGAAATAATCAAGCGGTGGTAGATCAGTTGTTAAGCCACATTGAGATTATTTTCCCCCAGGATTCTCCTGCGGTAAAGGTTGAATTGCAAACGGCATTTTTAGAAATGACAGCTTTGTTGAGTAGGCCATTTGAAACAGAGAACTTCCAATTCACCCATGAATTTATTGATGAAATATATGCCAAGGGTGAGGAAATCTATCAAATTCCAGAAGTGAAACGCCCAACTCAACCCAGAGGCAGTAAACACGCTTTGTATGTTAATCGTACGTATTTTGGAATTTACAGTATGATGGCAGATTTGCAAGCTAATATTTCTACCCATGCCGATTTGTGGTCGGATAAATTGAAATCTCATTGGGGTCTAGAAAAGGCGTAACGGGTTCTTGCTGGTAATTTACTGCAGTGATCAACGCAATTTGGAAAACGGATTAAAGCGCGATATTTACACTGCACAAGATGCTCCGTCCATCAGATGGGAGTAGTCCTGGACCTGGATATCCTCCGGAACGACGGGTGAAATAGCTTCTATTCATCAAGTTGTTGATGCTGAACTTAATCTGAATCTTTTGATTCACCGATAGGGTAGTATTCCAATCAAAAATGTGGTATTCGGGGATGTAGCCGTTCACGCCAGTTGATAATGGTATTATGGTGTTGTTCGCATCTGAATAGCAACCCGAAACATAGCTCCACTGAATTTGATTTAGGATTTGGCGCGCGGGATTAGATTTTGATTTGAGTTGGAATCCCATCCCCGCGCGCAAAATGTGTCGAGGTGCATTTTCAACCCAATTCCCCTTTAAATTCGAGGTCTCATATTTCCCAGATGTGTTTTTTACCGTGATGTTGTAATCCCCGTATTTGGCATTGGTTAGCGCATACGAAACATAAATCGGCAAACCCCAATTGCCGCTTGGTTTGAGTTTTTTCACCCAGTCAATATCAAGAATCCCTTCGATGCCAGTGCTAACGCTGTTGCCGACATTCGTTTTTACCGTCACCGCATTTCCTAGTTCGTTGATTCTGGTAATTCTGCCAATTCGGTTGTTGTACTGAAGCACGAATAAACTCCCATCAAAATACAACCAATTGCCTCGTCTACCTCGAATACCAAGGTCGTTGTTGCTGCCCGTAGCATCCTTTAAATTCGGGTCGATTTGCTCCGTGCTAGGCATCGCTTGTAGGTCGGTGAATAGAGCTGGCCTGTAATTTTGGGTTAAGTTCCCATAAATTTCAATTCCATTTTTTAAATGATATTCGGCCGACATACCACCGAGGAGGAATTTCCTACCAAATGGACTCGCTTGCACAGGGATTACCTCGCCGGAACTGGCAAATCCAAGACGGCCCGCAACCGTTGATTGAATCGACTCCAATCGGATGCCGGGGATGATGATTAACCTAGAATTTACCCTTACGATTTGTTCGGCAAACCACGCGATGTTTAATGTGTTGAATTTAAGTTCGACAGGGAAAGGAAGTGCAGTACTGTAATTTGCATCAACTCCAGTACTTCCGATGCCTTTTTGAAAGCGTTCGGTTTGGCCACGAAAAACCCGCATCCCAGTACTTATCGTTTGTCTTACTCCCAAAATACGGTAATGTTTCAAATAAGATATTTCAGCCCCTACGTTTTTATACTTGTCTGTCGATAAATCGCGCTCTGAATATTGTCCTGTGAGCTTATTGATGGTGTCGGGAATCAAAATGCCAGCGATGTTGCCAACGCTGTGCCTAATGGCCGACATGCCAAAAATGAGCAATTGAATTCTGCTTGATTGTGATAATTCGTGATTGATTTTCACATTTACGGTATTCCAAGGCGTTGAAAACCAGTTTCTACTGCGATGACTTACTGTTGCGCCAATACCATTATATAGTTCCTTGTCCGTGATGCCTCCGGGTTGCTGACTTTCCATGTTGTATCGCATGTAGTCGGCCGTAAGTGTTGTTTTCTTACTGAGAAGATAGGTTGCTGAGCCATACATCGTTTGGGTTTGATACTGACTATTACTTCTGTAGCCATCGGCACTCCTGCGATCAAAAAACGTATAGTAGTAGCCCTTTTTTCTTTTTCCACCGATGCCAACAAATGAATTCATTAACCCAAAACTGCCAACGGTTTGATTGCATTCTAATTGCAATGGTTTGCTGAAATTGCTGCCATCTTTCATGATGTAATTTATCATGCCGCCAAATTGAGGTCCGTATTGCAGCGCTCCCGCCCCACGAATGATCTGGATTCTCTGCACCGCTTGCATTTGAGGATTGTAATATGCCTCAGGGTAACCAAAGGGATCGGCTGAAATATCAGCGCCATTCTGTCGGATGTTGAATTCCCAGCTTCTGTTTGGGCTCAAACCCCGGTTAGCAATACCAATTTGAATGCCTGAACCATCGCTTTCCCAAATCTGAATTCCGGGCACTTTTGCCAGGATCTGTCGCATCGAATTATTGACAACCACATTATTGACTTGATCTAATACAACCAAACTATTTTTCTTGCCCGCATTGATTTTAGTGCCAACAATTTCGGGTAACATCATTACATCGCGTTGCTGACCCTTACCAACGAGATTGATTTCGGATAGATATTCAATGTGTTGGTTGGTATCCATCTGAGCCTGAACATGCGTCGGGAAAATCGAAGCAATAAGAAATATCAGACAGTAGAAAGCGCGGCGAGATGGAGTAATTCGATTCATTTGGATGTAATGATTCTAAATGTTACGCAAAACTATGCTTATTTAGAAAGATTACAAATATAATGTAGAAAGATTTCAAATAATATGATAAATGTCAGTATTTGCGACCTTTCCAAACGGTTTATTTTGAATCGTAGGCCGCCCCAATCAAAAATGAATGGGGGTGTAAAACGTATAACCATTGCCAAATCCTGGTCATTGTAATTATAGAGTTTCAAAGGTAAAACCTTCCGCCAACATGGCTTCCAAATAACTTGGGAGTATTTGTTTTAATTGATGCTCGGCCTTTTCACTGTCGTGGAATACCACAATGCTGCCGGGTTTTGCATTTTTTACCAGGGCCGATAAGCTCTTTTCATAATTCAAATGCTTGTCGTAGTCGCAACTTAAATCACTCCATTGGATGATTTCGTAGCCTCTTTCTCGTAAGAGTTTGATCTGCGATGGCTTGATTTGACCGTAGGGCGGACGGAATAATCGGGGTTGAGCTGTTTTATTTTCAAATTGCTCTTGAATTTTGCGAATTTCCTTCTCACAATTTTCAACATCCTCTAGGTAATCGTCGTTGTTGTACTTCCATCCTTTAATATGATGCATCGTGTGATTCCCAATTTGATGCCCTTCCGTCAATAATCTCTTTGCAATCTCTGGGAACTTTCTCAAATTGTCGCCAACGCAGAAAAAGGTCGCTTTGATTTGATGTTTTTTTAATTCATCCATCACCCAGGCCGTGATTTCGGGGTTTGGGCCATCGTCGAAGGTCAAATAAATAACTTTTCCTTGTCCTTCTTTCCGCCAAGTACAGGAGGGAATGAGCCATTGAATTGTGGAAGGAACCGTAAAAAAGTGCATCGCGAAGCAAAGTTGTGACTTTTGACATGTTTTCACAACCCAACATGGATTAAATTTGTAGCATATGACAGAAAAAGTAACTCTCGTGGGTGGTGGATTGGCTGGAAGTCTTATGTCGATCTATTTGGCCAAGCGGGGCTATGACGTATACATCTACGAACGTTGCGGCGATATGCGCGCTGGAAATTACCAAGGCGGAAGAAGTATCAACTTGGCGCTTTCTACCCGTGGTTTGCGTGGTTTGGCCAAGGTGGGGCTGGATCAAGATGTGTTGGATATTTCTATTCCAATGACCGGTCGCATGATGCATTCGGTGGATGGTGCTTTGAAATATCAACCCTATGGAAAGGACGGCCAAGCAATTTACAGCGTTTCTAGAGGTCAATTAAATATCAAATTGCTTCAATTGGCGGATCAATATCCCAATATTCACATGTTTTTCAATTGCAAATGCGTGTCAACCAATTTGGAAACTTGCGAAACGACGTATGTTAATGAGCACGGGGAGACCATCGTAGACAAGGCAGATGTAGTTTTGGGTACCGACGGTGCCTTTAGTGCCTTGCGCGATGCGATGCAGCGGACTTCGAGATTCAATTTTTCTCAAACCTATGAGAATTATGGATACAAAGAATTGGAAATCGTTCCCAATGCCAATGGTGATTTTCAGTTGGATAAAAATTGCTTGCATATTTGGCCTCGTCAGAGCTTCATGATGATTGCTTTACCTAATCCAGGCGGCAATTTTACTTGCACTTTGTTCATGCCGTTCGATGGAAATCCGGGAATCGATCAGTTAACTACCCCTGAGGAAATTACCGCGTTTTTTCAATTACACTTCCCCGATGCAATGTCGATGATGCCAGGTTTAGTAGACGATTATATGAATAACCCCACGGGTGTTTTGGCCACGATGCGCTGTTATCCTTGGGTTAGGGGCAACAATGCATTGATGGGCGATAGCGCTCACGCTGTTGTGCCATTTTACGGACAAGGGATGAATTGTTCTTTTGAAGATTGCGTTGTGTTGGATGAGTGCATTGAAGAATTGGGTGGCGAATGGGGTTCGGTGTTGGATGCATATCAGAAGTTGCGTAAACCGAATGCGGATGCCATCGCTAATTTGGCGTTACAGAATTTTGTTGAGATGCGCGATTTGGTGGGTAGCGATGCGTTTTTACACAAAAAGAAGGTAGAGCATATGTTATCGGAAAAACACCCAGACCTGTTTGTTTCGCAATATGAGCGAGTGACGTTTTCAACCCGTGATTATGCGGAAGCTCTGGCTTATGGTGAATTGAACGATCGCGTTTTAGAGTCGATTATTCAGAACAAGTGGGAAGAGAAACTCGATGATCGCGCTTTCGTGGAAACGTTATTCGCCGACCATCAATAATATCAGCAATTTGCGTAAAGGCTATTTTGCAGGCTCCTGCTTGTATCGAGCTTTTGTTTTGGTTTCGATACTATCCATGATGTCGGGGTTGTACTGGGTTTTGTACTTTCCCTTTAACGTAAATTTCCCCGTCCGTTCGCTGCGTGTATCGCGAATGGGCTTTAAGATTTTGATGTAGGCAACGATACTCATTCCGGTGATGAGCATAAAAAAGGCAATCGCTACGGTAAGTTTGATTTTTTGCTGCTTATTCATTTTAGGGGTTGAAGGGGTGTTGTAATTGTTTGCCGACATTAATAAGGTCTTGAACTACAGCATCGACCAAGGGGATTCCATTGATTTTTCTGTATTCGGATTGATGATGTTCGGGTTCTCCGGGAATCATCACACGTTCTACGCCCTGGGCAGGTTGAGTGGCTTTGAATCGTTGAATCCAAAGATCCATATCGTTTTGAAACTCTTGAAGGTCTCTGAATCCGTCTACGTCCCAGCAGCCGACAAAATGACCCAATCCTTTTCCGGGTTGATCGGCTCGGGGTTGAAGGAAACTAACGAATGGGGGAACCCATGGACCAAAATTGGCGCCATTGAGTACGCCAGAGAAAATATCTACCCAAGCGCCCAATCCATATCCTTTGTGATAGCCGTGGTCGGCATCGGAACCTAAGGGCAGAAGTAAGCCACCTTGTTTTAGGGCTGCCGCATCTTGGGTATTTTTGCCATCTTTGGTGAGCGCCCATCCTTTTGGAATGGGTTTATTTACGCGTTCCGCGATTTCTAATTTGCCGTTGGCTGCGGCTGAGGTGGCCATGTCCATGACGAAGGGGAGTTCTTTTCCGGCTGGGATGGCAACGCAAATGGGGTTAGTTCCAAGCATACGTTCAGCGCCACCGGCTGGAGTAACGAGGGGAGAGGCGTTGGTGGTTGAGAAGCCAATATAACTGTGTGGCAGTGCCATCATGGCGTGATAGGCTGCGATTCCGAAGTGGTTAGAATTTGATATTCCCACCCAACCAGAACCACATTCGTGGGTCATTTCCAGCGCCTTTTGCATGGCAAAAGGCGCGGAAATCAGGCCTATTGCGGCATCGGCATCGAGATGACCGGTGGCCCGTTTGCGCTGTGTGAATTGTAAATTAGGGGTGGGGTTGATTCTACCTGCCTCAATCAATCGGATGTAACCGCTCAAACGGGCCACGCCATGACTGTCGATGCCGCGCAAATCCGCCATGAGTAATACATCCGTGGCTAAATGAGCATGCTCTTCCGAGAATTTTAATCTCAGAAAGATGTCGGCCAGCCAAGCGCGCAGCGCTTGGCTGGCAATGATAGAATGATTATTGTCATTCCCCATATTTTTATCCACCCCCATATTGTTTCTTTCTTGATGTTTTAGAATTTCGTACCTCGATGTTATATCGCTTTGGTTTTCTATGAAATTTCTTTATTTCACGGATGCCTGCTTCAATAGCGTCTGCAAACCATCCGATTGTAACCAAAAGTCCGCAGATTTGGAAGCCTCAGGCATAGCTATTTCATATTTCACCTCCGGAAACTTCGTGAATTCTCCAAATAGTGTGCGGGTAATTCCACCGCGAGAAACCACCAATGAAACTTCCTTCGGAGCGCCCATTTTTATATAAAGCTCGTCAATATTATTGTCGACCCTAAACCCGTTCAAAACCAGCAATTCGTCGTTCACATTCACCTTTAGCCTGAATCCCATAGCCATCGGATGCGCATGAATCCCCTTTACAATCGTCTTTCCACCAACCAATTCACAAGTCAGTCCGAATTTCAATGCATCCGTTTGAACCACTTTGGTTTCAATGCCCAGCGACAGAAAAATACCCTTATAATCGGGAATCTCCGTCGTGTGTAACAATTGCTTTGCCAAATCATCAAATGAAATAGACAGTTTATTGGCAAATCCCGAACTACTAACCACCGTTTTTACAGCGGTAATAAAATCCTTTTCTGTGATTCCGGCACCCTCTGGCCCCAATGCCTTATTCGCATAAAAATTGCGCCACAAATATTGCATCACATCGTCCAAGTGCTTACTTCCGCCTGTGTTCGCCGAAATCCAAGCATCAAACAGAAATCCAACAATCACACCCTTTGAATAATAACTATAAGTGCTATTTTTTGAATTCTCACTGGGTCGGTATTCCTTAATCCAAGCGTCATGACTCATCTCGGTAATCGTTGCAACACGAGCCCCCATACGGTTTTCGTGGGCGTTGATATAGCCTGCCATCGACCCTAAAAATTCTTTGCGCGATACGATGCCTGCTCTCAAAAGCGCAAGTTCGTCGTAGTAGCTCGTGATCCCCTCTGCAAGCCATAACATACTGG
>ENA-OUVC01000273-OUVC01000273.1-marine-metagenome-genome-assembly--contig:-NODE-273-length-35855-cov-4.369557_pt1 | contig 35855 bp, 33 predicted proteins | sample MGYA00248622_ERZ508571 | MGnify/ENA primary metagenome ERZ508571 (study PRJEB26236, sample SAMN06267175) | marine metagenome | isolation source: Columbia River Estuary | place: USA:Columbia River Estuary... | reverse complement strand
GTTGGGCTGTTCGCCCATTAAAGTGGCACGCGAGCTGGGTTCAGAACGTCGTGAGACAGTTCGGTCTCTATCTACTGTGGGCGCAAGAAATTTGAGTGGATCTGATTCTAGTACGAGAGGACCGAATTGGACCAACCTCTGGTGTATCTGTTGTTCCGCCAGGAGCACTGCAGAGTAGCTACGTTGGGAAGGGATAAGCGCTGAAAGCATATAAGCGCGAAACCCACCACAAGATGAGATTTCTTTTAAGGGTCGTGGGAGATGACCACGTTGATAGGCTATAGGTGTAAAGGCAGTAATGTCATAGCCGAGTAGTACTAATAACCCGTAAGCTTATGTACAATCCCCACCCCAGCCCTCCCCAAAGGGGAGGGAGAAAGGGTGGGGAAGACTCTTTCTGTTCTCCTGAACTTGTTTCAGGAACTATTAAATTCTTTATCTCAGTATGTTAAGATATTTGCTCATCGCGAGCGGCTAGTAGCTTAAAGCGTATTGCTTATAGCTTACAGCCAACAACCTTAAGGTGGTTATTGCGGCGGGGCTCACCTCTTCCCATCCCGAACAGAGAAGTTAAGCCCGCCTGCGCAGATGGTACTGCAATTTGTGGGAGAGTATGTCGTCGCCTTTCTTTGGAACCCCAGTCTAAATAGACTGGGGTTCTTTTTTTTTATTGGAACGACGTGTTCGGCTAACGCCTCGGTTCGTCGCCTTTCTTTAGTAAGCCTTGTCTGAAAAGACAAGGCTTATTTTTTATACCTGAAGCCCACTGGGCTTCCTCCTCTTAATCTCAAATGTCGCCTTTCTTTGAAAACCCTGTTTCTAACGAAACGGGTTTTTTTTTGTCCTCACCCCAGCCCTCTGTGAAGGAGAGGGTGAAAGGATGGAAATAAAAAGGTGATAATCAATGGCAATAGCAATTTCAATAGCAATATCAATTGCAATATGAATTTCAATAAAAAAAAGCAATAACTATAAATAACGTTTTGGGTTTGCGTGAGCGATGGAAGTGGAAATCCCACGTCATTGCGAGGAGGTACGACGCGGCAAACAGTGGATTGTAGCGAACAGCGCGACCGAGTTTAGAACAAAATTGCTTCGTTACCTCGCAACGACTAAACGAGGGCACGCCCAAAGGAAGAAAATCTTATTTTATCTAATAATTGTAGACGAAAAATTTACAACTTAATTGATTTTAAATATTGGATAAAAAAGTATTAGATTAGGTTTTAATTTTCTTAATTTTGTACCACTTTTAAATACACACATATAAAACACAAAATTATGAGTTCATTTGACGTAGTCATCATCGGTTCAGGACCTGGAGGATATGTAGCTGCAATACGTTGCGCGCAATTGGGAATGAAAACGGCAATTATAGAAAAATATTCAACTTTGGGAGGTACCTGTTTGAATGTAGGTTGCATACCTTCGAAAGCTTTGCTTGCATCTTCTCATCATTATAGTGAAATTGCTCATTTTGCAGAACACGGAATTGAAGTTTCAGGTGATGTAAAAGTGAATTTAGAAAAAATGATTGCTCGTAAACAAGCCGTTGTTGATCAAACTTCAGGTGGAGTTAAATTTTTAATGGATAAAAATAAAATTACTGTTTTCGAGGGTAAAGGTTCTTTTGTTGATGCTAATCACGTTGCTATAGAAAAAACGGACGGAACAAAAGAAACTATTGAAGCAAAAAATATAATAATTGCAACAGGTTCAAAACCTTCTTCTTTACCATTTATTAAAATCGATAAAGAGAGAATTATTACTTCTACAGAAGCTTTAAAATTAAAAGAAGTTCCAAAACATCTTGTGATTATTGGTGGTGGAGTTATTGGAATAGAATTAGGACAAGTATATTTAAGATTAGGAGCGCAAGTTTCTGTTGTTGAATTTATGGATAGAATTATTCCTGGAATGGACGGTTCATTGTCTAAAGAATTAATGAAAGTTTTGAAGAAGCAAGGAATGAAATTTTATGTTTCTCACAAAGTAAAATCGGTTGTGCGTAAAGGAAATAACGTAACTGTTCAAGCTGAAAATGCTAAAGGTGAAACCATAACTTTAGAAGGAGATTATTCTTTAGTTTCTGTTGGCCGTCGTCCATTTACAGATGGATTAAATGCTGATAAAGCTGGAGTTAAAATTTCAGAAAGAGGTCAGATTGAAGTAAATGATCATTTACAAACTTCTGTTTCTAATATTTATGCAATCGGAGATGTTGTTCGAGGAGCAATGTTAGCTCATAAAGCGGAAGAAGAAGGAACTATGGTTGCTGAGATTTTAGCAGGACAAAAACCACATATCAATTATAATTTAATCCCTGGGGTTGTTTATACTTGGCCTGAAGTTGCTGCTGTAGGTCAAACTGAAGAGCAATTGAAAGCTGCAGGTATTGATTTTAAATCGGGTAGTTTCCCATTTAAAGCATTAGGAAGAGCAAGAGCTGGGGGTGATTTAGATGGTTTTGTTAAGATTTTAGCTGATTCTAAAACGGATGAAGTATTAGGAGTTCACATGATTGGTGCTCGTTGTGCCGACTTAATTGCAGAGGCTGTTACCGCTATGGAGTTCAAGGCATCTGCCGAGGATATTTCGAGAATGAGTCATGCGCATCCTACATTTGCTGAAGCAATAAAAGAAGCGGCATTAGCTGCGACAGATAATAGAGCTTTGCACGTATAATATTTATATTAAATATAAAAAAAACCCACTATTTTAGTGGGTTTTTTTATGTTTATATTGTAATGATTATGCTTTTAATATTGAGTTGTAACTACTCCAGTTACTATAAATAACAAATAAATTACCTAATAAAAGTGCACCTGCAATAACTACTCCGTCAGGCATTAAATTAAAGTTAATGAAAAATATGTTTACAGTTATGGGTAATAAAACTATTCCAAATAATTTTGTGAATTTGCCAGTTACAAAAGACAAACCGCATAATAATTCTAAAATTTTTGCCAATGGCATTAAATAGCCAGAAGCTGCAATACCATCTGAAAATACTTTCATTTGGCCAGTAAATGCTGGTTCTTCTGCAAAGTGAAAGAAATAATTAAGTGAAGCAAAAAGCATCAAAAGTCCTACAAGAGTTCGAATAATAATAGTAGTAATTCTCATAATTTAATTGGTTTTAGTCGTTACTAATTGAATCAAATATAGTAAATATTACACAGAATTTAAATTTTGGTAAATTATTTTTCAGATGGATTTATTTCGAAGAAACTGAAAATGGAGCCGCCATAACTCTTTTTAAATGAAAAATGAGTTAGGTGATCGAGATTGGTATATTTAGAATGTTCAATAATCATCATCCCTTCATTTTCGAGTAAATTTTGTTTAAAAACCAGTAAAACTAGACTCTCAAATACCTTTTGATCTAAAGCATAAGGAGGATCTGCAAAAATAATATCGTAGGAATTTGAGTTTTTTTCTAGGAATTTAAAAACATCACTTTTTATTGCTGCAATATTAAAATCGTATTCTTCAGCTACTTGTTTGATAAATTTCACACATCCAAAATCGCCATCCACAGAAGTAATATTTTCGCTTCCTCGAGAGGCAAATTCGTAACTTATATTTCCTGTTCCTGAAAACAAATCCAAAACTTTTAAGCTATCAAAACTAAAATGATTGTTCAAAACATTAAATAATGCCTCTTTACTCATATCGGTTGTTGGGCGTACAGGAAGGTTTTTTGGAGGGAATATTCTTCGTCCTTTGAATTTACCAGAAATTATTCTCACGATTGTAAAAGTATAAAATGCTTTAAATTATCAGCTTTTGATAAATCGTTGTTGTTTTCAATATTTGACACATCTAATATTGAAACATTTCTAACATATTTATAGGCAATTTCGAACAATTCAGAATCTTCAGAAATTACTCCAAGTAGCTGGACTTTAAAATTTTCTGGATTTAAATTTAGTTGTTCTGTTGTGAAAAGTAGATAATAAATAAAATCTTCTTTGGTAACAAAATCAAATGAATTAAAGAGCAATAACTTTTGGTTTTGAACAACAATTATTTCAAATTTGTTTTTTGAAAAATGAACAAACACTTGTTTTTCATCAATGTTTTTAGATAGTTCTAACAATTTAGAGACCAAAATCGTATTTACATGTTTGTAATTAAAAGTCGAAAATTGATCTAAAAGGTAATTGTTAATATTTACAAATGGAATAAAAACGTGGTTCATTTCGTAATTTGGAAGTGCATCAAAAGCAAAAAAATCGGTTTCAAAAACCTTGGTGTTGTATTGTAAATAGCTACCCAAAAACTCTTCGTCAAATAGTGCTATAGGAACAAAAGTATCTAAGTTGCTATCGTGTAATACTATAACTTCATCGTATTTTTCTTTTAATTCAGGATGATCGTTAAAGGCTTTCCAATAAAGATCTTCCACTTTTGAAGATGAAGAAAAGTTATTTAATTCAATTTCTTTTAGCGCAACTATTTTATTGTTTAAAGTATCAAATACACAAAATGAAAAACCATTCAAAGTGACTTGAAGGCTTAATTTTTTGTAATTTTTGTCAGTTATATTAGTGCTCATTGAATTATCAACTTAATGATTAACGCAAACTTACAATTTTTTTAAACGACTATAATTTTTTAGTACAATTTCTTACAAATAAACTGACGTATTAAATTATTATTTGAATCAAATAAGAAAAATCTCAGGAAAACTTTACGTAATTTGCGTAGAAATATAATGGTATGAATTCTAGCTTTTTTTATTCCCTTTTGAAAAAACAATTTCCGTTTACTCCAACGATTAAACAGGATCTTTTTTTTCAACAGATTGCTGAATTTTGTACCAATATTGATAACAACGAAATTTTTGTTTTGAAAGGTTATGCCGGTACTGGAAAAACAACTGTAATTTCAACAATTGTAAATAATTTATCTGAAATAAATAAGAAATATGTTCTTTTAGCTCCAACTGGCCGTGCTGCAAAAGTGATAGCAAATTATTCCCACAAACCGGCTTATACGATTCATAAAAAAATATATTTTCCTAAAAAAGTTGCTGGTGGGGTTAGCTTTACGATGCAACAAAACAAACATAAAAACACATTTTTCATTGTAGATGAAGCGTCGATGATATCCGATTCAAACTCCGATAGTAATGCGTTTGATAATGGTTCTTTGCTTGACGATTTGATTTCTTATATCTATTCGGGTGATAACTGTAAAATGATATTGCTGGGAGACACCGCTCAATTACCTCCTGTAAATCTTGATATTTCTCCGGCTTTGAATATTGATACTTTGGCAATGCATTATCAAAAAGAAATCAAGCACATTGAGTTTGATGAAGTAATGCGTCAGGAAGAAAAATCGGGAATCTTGTTCAATGCAACTGAACTTCGTGATGTTTTGAAGGAAGAATTATACGAGAGTTTTAAATTCAATTTAAAAGGTTTCAAAGATATAATTCGCTTAACTGATGGATACGATATTCAAGACGCAATCAATTCTGCCTATAGCAATTATAGTATTGAAGACACCGCGTTTATTGTTCGTTCCAATAAAAGAGCCAATCAATATAATGAACAAATTCGAACTAGAATATTGGATAAGGAAAGCGAATTGTCTACAGGTGATTTTTTAATGGTTGTAAAAAACAATTATTTTTGGCTTAAAGACTCTGATGAAGCTGGATTTATTGCCAATGGTGATATTATTGAAGTATTAGAAATATTCTCGATTTTGGAATTGTACGGATTTAAATTTGCCAAAGTAAAAATCAGAATGGTCGATTATCCCGATCAAATTCCGTTGGAAACTGTTTTATTATTGGATACAATAAATAGCGAATCACCATCACTAACCTACGAAGAATCCAATAGATTGTACCAAGAAGTGCTATTGGATTACGAAGGAGAAACAAAATATAAAAAGTTTCAAAAGGTAAAAGAAAATGAGTTTTTCAATGCGCTTCAGGTGAAATTTTCCTATGCAATTACTTGTCATAAATCACAAGGAGGGCAGTGGAATACGGTGTTTATTGAGCAACCCTATTTGCCAAACGGCATAGATAAAGAATATATCCGATGGCTTTATACAGCAATTACAAGAGCAAAAGATAAACTTTATTTAATAGGTTTTAAAGACGAAAATTTTGAAGAATAGTTAGAATTATAAAATCATTTGTAAGTTTGTATTTCAAAAGTAAAACATGAAAGTAATAGCAGTTATTCCCGCAAGATACGCGTCGACAAGATTTCCAGCTAAATTAATGCAAGATTTAGGAGGTAAAACGGTTATTGCCAGAACTTATGAAGCGGCCATAAATACGAATTTATTTGACGATGTTTTTGTTGCAACCGATTCTGATTTGATTTTCAATGAAATTGTTTCTCAAGGTGGAAAAGTCATTATGAGTATTAAAGAACACGAATCGGGGAGTGATAGAATTGCAGAAGCGGTTTCAAATTTAGATGTTGATGTTGTAATTAATATTCAAGGAGACGAACCTTTTATTGATGAAGATTCTCTTGCAAAACTAATTCAAGTTTATAAAAATGATGATAAAGGAGAAGTTGACTTAGCTTCATTAATGCGAGAAATTACTGCTATTAAAGATATTGAAAATCCCAACAATGTAAAAGTAGTAGTGGATCAAAGTGGATTTGCATTGTATTTTTCAAGGTCAGTAATTCCTTATCCACGAGAAAAAAATGTAGGTGTTAGGTACCTACAACACGTTGGAATTTATGCGTTTAGAAAAAAAGCGTTATTGGATTTTTACAGTTTACCGATGAAATCTCTTGAGGCTTCTGAAAAATTAGAGCAATTGAGATATTTAGAATTTGGTAAGCGAATTAAGATGGTTGAAACAACCCATATAGGAATTGGTATTGATACTCCTGAAGATTTAGAAAAGGCGAGAAGGTTTTTCTAATTTTTGCGTAAGGGATTGCAGTGAAAATCCTTCGCTTTTTAGCGAAGATTGTAGCGTAAAGCCCGACCGAGTTTACTACAAAATTTCATTTTACCTCGAAATATTCTAAACGAGGTTACGCCATAAAAAAACCTGCAATTAAATTACAGGTTTTATTAAATATTGTTTGCCAACTATTATTTTAAGCTTCCTACCATTTCTTCAGGTTTTACCCAAGCGTCAAAATCTTTGGCAGTTACATATCCTAAACGTACTGATTCTTCTTTTAAAGTTGTTCCGTTTTTATGAGCAGTTTGAGCGATTTCAGCTGCTTTATAGTAACCAATTTTAGTATTTAAAGCGGTTACCAACATTAATGAGTTGTTTACCAATTCTTCAATTCGCTTATAATTAGGTTCAATTCCTTGAGCGCAATGTTCGTCAAATGAAAGACAAGCATCACCTAATAAACGTGCTGATTGTAAGAAATTAGCTGCCATTAAAGGTTTAAAAACGTTTAATTCATAATGTCCTTGCATACCACCAACAGAAATTGCCACGTCGTTCCCCATTACTTGTGCACAAACCATTGTTAACGCTTCACATTGTGTAGGGTTTACTTTTCCTGGCATAATTGAAGATCCTGGTTCGTTTTCTGGGATTAAAATTTCACCAATTCCAGATCTTGGTCCTGATGCCAACATACGGATATCATTTGCAATTTTGTTCAAAGAGACAGCAACTTGTTTTAATGCGCCATGAGTTTCTACGATTGCATCGTGAGCGGCAAGTGCCTCAAATTTATTTTCAGCTGTTACAAACGGATGACCTGTGAATTGAGCAATATATTTAGCTACTTTTACGTCGTAACCTGCAGGTGTATTTAAACCAGTTCCAACTGCCGTTCCACCCAAAGCGACTTCAGATAAATGCGATAAAGTATTTTTTATAGCCTTAATACCAAAATTCAACTGAGCCACATAACCTGAAATTTCTTGCCCTAATGTTAATGGAGTTGCATCCATTAAGTGCGTACGACCAATTTTCACTACATTATTAAAAGCTACCGCTTTTTCTTGAAGAGTGTCTCTCAATTTTTCAATTCCTGGAATAGTAACTTCAACTACCGCTTTATAAGCTGCAATGTGCATTCCGGTAGGGTAGGTGTCGTTTGAAGATTGTGATTTATTTACATCATCATTGGCTTTAATGAATTGTTCACCTTCGCCAATTTTAAATCCTTTTAGCACTTGTGCACGATTGGCAATAACTTCATTCACATTCATATTGCTTTGAGTTCCTGAACCTGTTTGCCAAATTACCAATGGAAATTCATCGACTAATTTTCCCGCTAGAATTTCCTCACAAACGGCTGCAATAGCATCCCTTTTATCTGTTGGAAGTACACCTAAATCGCAATTTGCGTAAGCAGCTGCTTTTTTCAAATAGGCAAATCCTTCAATTACTTCAACAGGCATTGAAGCTGAAGGACCTATTTTAAAATTATTTCTTGAACGTTCTGTTTGAGCTCCCCAATATTTATCTGCAGGAACTTGCACTTCACCCATGGTGTCTTTTTCGATTCTGAATTCCATTTTATAATGTGTTTGTTTTTTTATAACGAGTTATCAATTAATTTAGAAAGACTTCTAGATTAATTGTGATGCAAAATTACGCATAAAAAACTATTTTTTAAAAAATTGATTGAGGATTTATTGGTAGGAAAAAATATTAAACTTACATTTGTAATCATTTTCAATAATTCCGAATAATCATGTTTGACTTTTCACAGTATTTAGGTTTTTTACTTTTCTTAACTATCCTTACCATGGGATTTTGGTTGATGTTTTTCTTAATTGGTTTCGTTCAATATTGGGTTGGCGGTGCTTTATGGGAAATGTACAAAGAAAGAAAAGCTAAAAAATCACAAGCAGAGTAATTTGCTTCGTGTTTTAATAAAATATAAGCTGACTGAAATCTAATTTCGGTCGGCTTTTTTTATACTTTATCTAAAAAAAAGTGCTTTCAGTTTTGAAAGCACTTTTTTATTTGAATTAAAAATAACTATTAACCTTGAAAATCATCTCCGTTTTCACTACCTCTAGCAGGTTTAGTTCTTTCTTCTTTTTTCTTGTTGAATCTGTAGGTAAAAGATAATGTAATTTGTCGCATAGCCCATTGCATTTCAACATACGAATTTAATACATTTGGAATGTTATTATTATACATTCTTTTTCTTGAATTAAATACGTCTTGAACATTTAAAGCGATAGTTGCTTTGTCTTTCATGATGTCTTTACTAAAACCTAAATTAGCACCTACAACTGCTAATGTGTTCCCTTGGGCATATTTTTCCGGACCATTATAGGTAACATTTGTTTGCCAATCAATTTTATAAGGGAGGGTAATTTTCGAAGTCAATCGAGTAAACCATGACGTTGCCGAGTTGTCAAAATTTGTAGTTACAACTACATTTTGAGAATTTGTGTAAACATCATTCCCTTTTAAATCAAATTTATAAAAGTTGAAGTTGGAGTTTAATTTCCACCATTTAAATGGAGAATAGTTTAAAGTAAATTCAAATCCATAACGTAATTCGGTATTTAAATTAATTGGAGTGCTCAAAATTACAGGAATTAAATCTACAAAATCACCGCTTTCTCTTCGAATAAATTGAAAAGAATCCGTTGTTTTACTAATATAGGTAGAAGTGCTTAAAGTCAGTTTATCCCATTTTTTCAAGTAACCAAAATCAAATGCGTCAGTGAATGCAGGTTTTAAATTAGGATCTCCTCTAAAGATATTGATATTACTGGCATAACTTGAAAAAGGATTTATTTGACGTCCTCTAGGTCTTGAAATCCTTTTGCTATAACTGAAAGAAATACTATTTCCTTCAGAAATTTCATAAGTTATAAATGCACTTGGGAACAAGTTGTTGTATTTTTGGGTGTTGAATTCGTTAGTAACTAACTGATTGATTTCAATTTTTGAATCTTCCCAACGCAATCCAAATAGAAATGAAAATTTATTTACTTTAGTTCCAAATTGAGTATAAAGTGCGTTCACTGATTCACTGTAATCTAAAGTGTTCGTATATCGAAGGTTTGGGGTATAAGCTCCAGAAACTAGGTCTATACCTCCAACTTTAAACTCTGTTAATAATTTATTAAAATCACCTTTGTAACCAAATTCAAATTGATTTGCTTTCCCAAATGGCAAAACATAATCGGATTGAATCATATTGCGATCTTGAGTTTGAATGTTACTTGTTTTTTCCGAAATAGCACTTGAAATTAAAGAATAATCATTGTCTTTGTTCTCTGAAAATGATCCGTCAATAGTGAATTTATGACCGTCTCTTTTGAATTTTTTTGTAAAATTAGTGGTGTATTCTTTGTTAATTCCATCATTTGATTGATCGCTATTTCTAAAATTAGTACCTGTGTATAAACGATTTATGTCGAAATTATTAAAAGTAACGTACTCAGGGTTGTTACTATTATTGTTTCTTAAATTAATTGCGTTAGACCATGTTGTATTGTCATCAAAATAGATATCAAATCCAATATTCGAATTTAAACCCTTTCTTAATCTTTCATTGTTTCTATATTCGTCAATATAATTCCTAACAGTTCCGTTAGAATTTAAATATTGGGTATTAAATTTAGCGTTCCCAGGATTTTTTCTATAGTTGTATCCAGTGGTAGTATAAATATTATAAAACTTTGATTTATAGTTTATATTTCCTGATAATCCATAATTTAAAGGGTCACCAGTTGAAGCAATTATCGCTCCGTTTAAACCTTTGTTTTTTCCTTTTTTCAAAATAATATTCAATAATCCTCCACCACCTTCAGAATCATATCTTGCAGATGGATTGGTTACCACTTCCACTTTATCAATTGCATCTGCTGGAATTTGGCGTAAAGCTTCAGCAATATTAATAGCATTTGAAGGTTTTCCGTCAACTAATATTCTCACATTAGCATTTCCTCTTAAACTCACAGCGCCATCAGAATCTACTGTAACCGAAGGGATATTATCTAACACATCACTTACTGTTCCCCCTTTTACCATTAAATCAGAACCTACATTGTATACTTTTTTATCCAATTTTATTTCAACGGTGGTTTTTTCAGAACGCACCACAACCTCATTCAATTGATTGGCATCTTCTTCAAGGAAAATAGTTCCAAGATTGGTACTTTCTTTATATGATTGTTGGCTAAATTCAATAGCTTTAAATGAAATAAATTCAATTTTAACATTGTAATTACCAGCATTTACTTCAATATTGAATTCCCCTTTTCCATTGGTAATTCCACCAAAAACGGCTTTAGGGTTTTTAGTATTTGTGAAAGTTAAAGTAGCATATTCAAGAGGTTGCTTGCTAACTTTCTCATTTACAACTCCTGTGATATTTATTTTTTTTACATCTGGCCTAGTTTGACCAAAATTTAAAATTGAAAATAATAGAACTAAAAGTGTAATTGATTTTTTAAGGGTTTTCATGTATTTTTTTCTAATTAAGACTGCAAAAGTAAAACTTGGTTTAGGGTTGAATTGCCAAAGATATGTTAAATAAACATTATATAATTCCTGTGGCATTTTCAATTGGTCTTGCAATCACAGCTTTATTTCCATTGATAACAATTGGTCTTTCAATTAATATTGGATTTTCGGTCATAATTTCAATTAGTTCCTTCGGTGTAATTGCTTTATTTTTATAATTTTCAATCCAAAGTTTTTCTTTTTTTCGAACTAAATCAATAGGTTCAATTCCTAATTTCGAAATTAAAACGGTTAGCTCAGCAATTGTTTGGGGATTTTCGAGATATTTAATTATTTCAAATTTCTTACCTGAATTTTCAATTAAAGAAAGGCATTGTCTTGATTTTGAGCACCTTGAATTATGATAAATTTGAATCATTTAATGGTTGTTTATTTTTTTTACAAAGAAATTGATTTTCCTTAAAATATTAGTTAAATTGGCTAACAATTTTAAATTATTTACAAATGTTTATTGAACAAGCATACAAAGGAAACAATAAATGGTGGCGCGTTTTATTGACAGCGCTATTAACATCGGGAGTTTTTATTGCTAATTTTATAATGTATTTCGTTTCTTCAAAGGAGCAATTGCAAGCTGCTTATGATTTAATGAAAGACATTCCCAATAATTTAAGTTTGATAATCAATTTATTTCCATTTGTTTTTCTGTTAGGTTTGTTATTTTTATTGGTTTATGTTTTGAACAATAGAAGTATTTTATCTTTAACAACTACTAGGGTAAAAGTAGATTTTAAACGTATCTTTTTTTCTTTTGGACTAATTGTATTTATTTCAATCGCTGGGTTTTTAGTATCTTATTATGGGGATAATTCAAATATTACTTGGAACTTTAAACCGGTAAACTTCTTCATTTTACTAATAATTAGTTTGTTGTTATTTCCTTTTCAAATAGGTTTGGAAGAATATTTATTTCGGGGTTATTTAATGCAACAAATAGGAATTGCTGCCAGAAATAGATGGTTTCCATTGTTGTTTACCTCGATAGTTTTCGGATTATTTCATAGCGCTAATCCTGAAGTTGCTGAAATGGGCTTTGGAGTTATGGTGTTTTATATTGGTACTGGGCTTTTGCTGGGAATAATGACTTTAATGGATGAAGGAATGGAATTGGCACTAGGATTTCATTTGGGTAATAATCTAATGGCTTCAATCCTATTAACCTCTGAATTTTCTGCTTTGCAAACCGATGCTTTGTTTAAATATTCTGGTGTTGAAAATACTTCAGGAACTTTGATTGAAATGATTATTTCTATTGCAATCACGTATCCAATTATACTTTTTATACTTGCAAAAAAATACAATTGGACCAATTGGAAAGAAAAATTAACGGGAAGGGTTACACAACCAGATTCAATCATAAATGAATAAAATCGATTACAACAATGTTCACCCTAATTTTAAATGGAACGGAATTGCATTAGATTTTCCTAATTTGCTAATTGCTGCCTACGATTTAATTAAGGAAGGTGAGGAATTTGAAAGAATTACCGGTGAGTTTATTCTTGATTGGTTTAATTCGAATTCATTTATCTCTATTGCTACTTCTGGAACTACAGGTTCGCCAAAAAAAATCAAAATTGAAAAGCAGGCATTGGTTTTTTCAGCATTGGCAACAGCCGAATTCTTTGATTTAAAAGCAGGAAATCGGGTTTTAAATTGTTTGTCAACTAATTATATTGCCGGAAAAATGATGCTTATTAGGAGTATTGTTTTAGGGCTCGAAATGGATTTTGTAGAGTCAACTTCCAATCCTTTGAAAGGCAATACCAAAATTTATGATTTTGTTGCCATGGTTCCACTTCAGGTAGAAAACTCGATTAATGAGCTTAGTAATGTTCGAAAATTGATAATTGGAGGAGCTAAAATTAATGAGAATCTTAAAAATCAACTTTTAGGATTGCCAACATTAGTTTATGAAACCTACGGAATGACAGAAACCATAACCCATATTGCAGCAAAGAAGATTAGCGATAATTATTTTTCGGTTTTACCAAATGTTACAATTTCAACGGATAATAGAAATTGCTTAGTTATTGATGTCCCTCGAATTTCTAATTCTAAAATTGTTACAAATGATGTGGTGAATATCATTAATGATTGTGAATTTGAACTCTTAGGAAGAATTGATAACGTTATAAATAGTGCAGGAGTGAAGTTGTTTCCGGAGCAAATAGAGATGAAACTGGCTCACAAAATTCAAACTCGTTTTTTTGTAATCGGAATTCCGGATATAAAATATGGAGAACAATTAGCTCTTGTAATTGAAGGAAATCCAAGAGTATTTGAAGCTAATTTTTTCAATGATTTATCTTCTTATGAAAAACCTAAAAGTATCTATTTCACACCTAAATTCATAGAAACTGAAAGCGGAAAAATCAAAAGAGCAGCAACTTTAAATTTGGTTTAATCAACTAGAAAATCATTTTTTAGAATTTCAATATCCTTAAGTGATTCAATAACAATTCTAGATTTTACCCATTTGCTTGAAGCATTAATTCTAACTTTCTCCCCTTTAATTTTAATATCAACAGGCATTTCAAAATTGGGTTCAGAAGCATTCCAACGATAGCAAAGTTTGAGGTTATCGATTTTCATTTCTAATTTTGGAATTTTAGTATAACGTAAATATTGATTAAAAACTGAAGTCAAGTTCAATCCTGTTTTTTCGTTAAAGTAGGCTAGGACAGTTTCAGTATCAATAATTTTATGTTTGAAGGTGTTGGAGTAATCTAAAATTATTTTCCACCACTTTTCATCATCATTTAATATATGTCTAATGGTATTAAGCATTAAAGCTCCTTTGTAATACATATCTCCTGAACCTTCTTTATTAATTCCATATTTTGCAATTATTGGTTCATCATTTCTAATATTTCTCTTCAAACCATTAATATAAAGTTGTGCTTTTTCAATTCCTAATTGACATTCTAAAAACACAGATTCAGAATAGCAAGTAAAACCTTCGTGGATCCACATGTCTGCAATATCTTTTGAAGTAATACTATTTCCAAACCATTCGTGACCGCTTTCATGAATAATTATAAAGTCGAATAACATTCCAATTCCTGTTCGTGATAAATCACTTCCAAGATAACCATTTCCATACTTATTTCCATAAGCTACAGCACTTTGATGCTCCATACCTAAATAAGGAGTTTCAACTAATTTATAGCCGTCTTCTTTAAAAGGATATTCGCCAAACTTACTTTGGAAACAATCTAACATCGGTTTTACTTGTTCAAATTGTTTTTTTGCTAGGGCTTCATTTTCACGTAAAACATAAAAATCTAAATCCAAACCTTTATAGTTTTCACCAAAATGAATGTAATTAGCAATATTTAGTGTGATATCATAATTGTTAATTGGATTTTTAACTTCCCAATCCCAGCGAGTATAACCATTTTTCAGGTCTTCACTTCCTGTCAATCTTCCATTGGAAACATCCATCAATCCGTTAGGAACAGCCACCTTAATTGTTGCTCCTAAATCGGGTTCGTCAGATTGCGTGTCTTTACAAGGATACCATAAACTCGAGCCTGTTCCCTGAACTGCAACACCCACCCAGTCTTTACCAGAGCTATCACTTTTGTATACAAAGCCTCCGTCCCAAGGGGCTTTTTTAGCAATAATTGGATTTCCAGAATAATAAAAACGAATTTTATTTTGAGAATCTGCTAATAGTTCTTTTCCTAAATTTATGAATACTGCATCAAATTCTCTTTTATATTTGAGCTTTTTAGTATTAAAAACAATACTGTCAATATTCATATTGCTAAATAAATCCAATTGAATTTTTTTAGTATTTGTATGTACTTTGAAAGTGATTTCATTAAAACCAACAATTGATTTTTCAGAAGGAGTCATTTTAACATTTAAATCGTAACGCAAGACATCAAAACAAGTTCTTTCAATTCTCAAGCTGCCTTTTAAGGAGTCTTTTCTTGTTATTAGCTCCTGCGCTGAAAGTTGTGCTGATATAGTTATTAATAATAATAAGAAGGATTTTAATTTCATGATAATATTAGTTAGTCAATTCTAATTTTTTATACTTGTAAAACGCCCATATTAAATTTCTTTTCAATAGGCGAGTGGTTGGCAGCTTCTATTCCCATTGAAATCCAAGTTCTCGTATCCAATGGATCAATTATTGCATCGGTCCAAAGTCGGGAAGCCGCATAATATGGTGAAACTTGTTCGTCATAACGTGCTTTTATTTTATCGAAAACTTCTTTTTCTTTTACTTCGTCAACGGTTTCTCCTTTTGCCTTGAGCGAAGAAGTTTCAATTTGTGCCAATACTTTTGCCGCTTGTGTACCACCCATTACGGCTAATTCTGCACTTGGCCAAGCGAATATTAATCGTGGATCATAAGCTTTTCCACACATGGCATAATTTCCTGCTCCATAAGAATTTCCGACAATAACGGTGAATTTTGGTACAACTGAATTGGCAACAGCATTGACCATTTTGGCACCATCTTTAATAATTCCTCCGTGTTCTGATTTAGAACCGACCATAAAACCGGTCACATCTTGAATAAATACTAGTGGTATTTTCTTTTGGTTGCAATTAGCAATAAAACGGGTTGCTTTATCGGCTGAGTCGGAATAAATTACACCACCAAATTGCATTTCACCGGTTTTAGATTTTAAAACGGTTCGTTGATTTGCAACTATTCCCACGGCCCAACCATCAATTCTAGCGTAGCCAGTAATTATCGTTTGTCCGTAACCGTCTTTGTAGGTATCGAATTCAGAATTATCAACCAATCGTTTGATAATTTCATTCATGTCATATTGTTCGTTTCTTGCTTTTGGTAAAATCCCATAGATTTCTTTTTCATCAAATGCTGGTTTTTGAGATTTTTCTCTGTTAAAACCTGCTTTATCAAAATCACCAATTTTAGAAACTATATTTTTAATTCGGTCTAAAGCGTCTTTGTCATCTTTCGCTTTATAATCAGTGACTCCAGATATTTCACAATGAGTTGTTGCTCCTCCAAGTGTTTCGTTATCTATAGATTCACCAACAGCAGCTTTTACCAAATAGCTTCCTGCTAAAAAAATACTTCCTGTTTTATCTACAATCATGGCTTCATCACTCATAATTGGAAGATAGGCACCACCAGCAACGCAACTTCCCATAACGGCAGCAATTTGGGTAATTCCCATACTGCTCATGTGTGCATTATTTCTAAATATTCGTCCAAAATGTTCTTTGTCAGGAAATATTTCATCTTGCAAAGGCAAATAAACTCCCGCAGAATCAACTAAATAGATTATTGGCAAACGATTTTCCATTGCAATTTCTTGCGCTCTTAAATTCTTTTTAGCCGTAATTGGAAACCAAGCTCCAGCTTTTACAGTTGCATCATTTGCTACAACGACGCATTGTTTTCCTTTTATATATCCAATTTTCACCACCACACCTCCAGACGGGCAACCTCCATGATCTTGATACATTCCGTAACCTACGAAACCTCCAATTTCAATATTTTTAGAATTGTTGTCAAGCAAATAATCAATACGTTCGCGAGCTGTCATTTTGCCTTCGCCATGTAACTTTTCAATACGCTTTTCACCTCCACCCAACTTTATTATAGCAAACTTTTGCTTTAAATCGGTGATCAATAGTTTGTTATGATCTTCGTTTTTGTTGAAATTAATATCCATATTGAAAATTGAATTCAGATTAAATTATTATGCTAAATTACTAAAATGTACGATATAAAGGGCATTGTATATTTACAATTTAATAATTATTACCAATTGTTGTTAATTTGTTAAAATAGTATATTTTTGTTGGTTCACGATTAGAGTGATAATTAATCTATTAAATGATAAATTTTTAGTATAAATTTCTATTTGTTAACGTTTAGCTAACATTGAATAGATATATTTGTCCTTTAAAAAAATAATAATTCTTAATTTATGAATGCTAATAGTATTTTTCAGTTTTTAATTCCTAAAGACAAAAAGTTTTTTCCATTATTTGAAGAAGCTTCAAAAAATTTGATTTTAATTGCAACAGAACTTCATGAAGCTGTTAACGCTCCTTTAAAAGAACGGGAGAATATTTTTCAAAAAATGACTGATTTGGAAAGTAAAATTGAGGATATTACTCGTCAAACAAATTTAGAATTAAGTAGAAATTTCATTACACCATTTGACAGAGAAGATATCTATTTATTAATAACTGCAATTGATACAGTTGCTGGTAATTTAAATGGTGCTGCTAGCAGAATGAAATTGTATCAAGTAGATAAAATCACAAAATCTATTAGAAAACTAACTGAAATTAATTTGGAGGCGTGTCAAAACATCGATATTGCAGTAAGAGAATTAAGAAATTTTAAAAAAGTTAAAAATATTACTGATGCTTGTGCTAGAATCAATAAATTAGAAAATAAATCGGATAATGTTTATGATAAAGCAGTTTCTGAATTGTTTGAAAATGAAACTGACGCTAAAAATATCATTAAATATAAAGAAGTTTTATCAGTTTTAGAATCGGCAACTGACAAATGTAAAAATGCAGCGAGTGTTTTAGAATCTATCGCAGTTAAACATTCATAAACTCTACAGAAATTTCTGAATATTAATTATGGAATTCAACATACTTATCCTTATTATCGTATTAGCATTACTATTTGATTATATAAATGGTTTTCACGATGCTGCGAATTCAATTGCTACGATTGTTGCAACTAAGGTTCTTACTCCTTTTCAAGCAGTAGTTTGGGCTGCTTTTTTTAATTTTGTTGCTTATTGGGTTTTTGGCTTTGGAGTTGCTGATACTGTTGCAAAAACTGCTCACACCAGTAGTATCAACCTAACTGTAATTCTCGCCGGAATAATTGCGGCTATAATTTGGAACTTAATTACCTGGTGGAAGGGGATTCCATCATCATCCTCACATACATTAATTGGTGGATTTGCAGGTGCTGCCATAGCTCATGGATTTAGAGACGTTACTGATCCTGAACATGCAGGTTTTAAAATTGTAAACTGGTTTAAAGCGGCTAAAGAAGGAGAATTATTACCATCAGGTGTAATGATTGTTGTACTTTTTATACTTTTCGCTCCATTACTTGGAATGATTATTTCTTATTTTATTTCGCTATGGATGATTTATTCTTCTAAAAAGAATATCATGCCTAAATTATTTACAATTGCTTTAATGGTAATTGCAGTTTGGTTTTTAAATTCTGTTTTGAAATATGATATCGATCCTAAAGATGCTCGATTTGAAAGTCACTTTCTTTCCATTATTGCCTTTCCTGCAAACATTAAATGGCTGTTAGTCGGAATTGTATTTTTTAGTTTGGCTATATTTAATTTAGTGTTCAGTAGTTTTTCTTTTTCAAAATCGGAAGCTGTATTAAAGAAAATGCAGTTGTTATCTTCGGCAGCTTTTAGTTTAGGACACGGAGGTAACGATTCTCAAAAAGTAATGGGTATTATTGCCGCTGCTGTTGCTGTTTATATCAAAACAAATCCTCACGTTGATTTATCAGCTGGATGGTTGGATTTAAACGTAATCTTACCTTCTGAAAAAGATGGAATTAAAATTGACGGATCAATTCCTTCATGGATTCCTTTAACATGTTATTCGGTGATTGCTTTGGGAACTTTGAGTGGAGGATGGAAAATTGTAAAAACAATGGGTTCTAAAATCACTAAAGTAACTGCTTTTGAAGGGGTAGTAGCTGAATCGGCAGGTGCATTAACTTTATTTATGACAGAACATTTTAAAATTCCAGTTTCTACTACTCACACTATCACAGGTTCTATTATTGGTGTTGGAATTACTAAAAGAGTTTCTGCAGTTCGTTGGGGTGTAACCGTGAATTTAATTTGGGCTTGGGTATTAACCATTCCAATTTCTGCATTATTAGCGGGAATTATTTACAGCTTATTATCATTATTTATATAATAAAAAAAAACATCTTAATTTCTTAAGATGTTTTTTTTTTGTTTTTATTATTCTGATTATTTTCCTGAATCTCGAACCAATCGTTTCAAAATTGCCCATTGTTTTAAAGCTTCTCTAGCTTCAACGGCGGGATAACCTAACATGGTTTTACCAGCTTCAATATCTCCAGTAACTCCAGAGCCAGCACCAACAATCGCTCCACTTCCAATGGTGGTATGGTCTTTTATTGATGCGCTTCCTCCAATGATTACTCCATCTCCCAAAGTTACTGATCCTGCTAATCCAGAATTCCCTGCCATAATACAGAAACGTCCTAAAATGCTATTATGACCTATTTGAACTAAGTTATCAATCTTACAACCATCGCCAACAATTGTTGAGCTAAATTTACCACGATCTACACAAGAGTTCGCACCAATTTCAACCCAATTTCCGATAATTACATTACCTATTTGCGGAATTTTAACCAATCCTCTTTCTGGACAAGGTCGGAAACCAAAACCATCAGCACCAATTGTTGCATTTGGATGAATAATACAGTCGGTTCCTATATGGCAACGTTCTCTAATTACAGCTCCTGACCAAATTACCGTATTTTTTCCTATTGTACATTCATCTAAAACAGTAACATTAGAATATAAGGTAATATTTTCGCCAAGAACAACATTTGGGCCCACATAACATCCTGCACCAATTCGAGTTCCTTTTCCAATAGTTGCAGACGCATCAATAGTAGCTGAAGGATGAATTTCAGTATTGAAAATAGGTGTAGGAGGTGCAAACATTTCAAGCACTTGCGACATAGCTAAATCCGCATTTTTAACTTTTATAAATGCTCGATTCACGCCGGGTTCAATTGAAATATCTTGGTTTACAACCGCCACACAAGCTTTTGAAGTTTCCCATAATTTCTCATATTTTTTATTTCCAATAAATGAAATTTCAGAAGTACTGGCGCGTTCCAATTGCTCAGGTGCAGTGATCACTTGATTTGTATTTCCGATAATTTCTCCCTGAAGGATTTCGTTGATTTGTTCTAAAGAATAGGTCATTTTATTATATTTAAAAGTATCAAATTAAGGTATTTAACCTAACATTTGCAACATAATTTATTACATTAATTACTTTTCTTCTTTCTGTCCCATCATCATTAAGAAAGATTTCAAAAACTCGTCGATTTCGCCATTTAAAACGCCGTCAACATCACTACTTTCATAGCCAGTTCGAACATCTTTAACTAATTTATAAGGTTGCATTACGTAGTTTCGAATTTGTGAACCCCATTCAATTTTCATTTTTCCAGCTTCTATATCGGCTCTTTGGGCTTGTTTCTTTTTTAATTCAATTTCATACAATTGAGAACGTAACATTTGCATTGCACGTTGCCGGTTGTCTTGTTGCGACCGAGTTTCTGAACATTGAATTTGAATCCCTGTTGGCTTGTGAACCAATTGTACTTTGGTTTCAACCTTATTTACATTTTGTCCACCCGCACCGCTTGATCTAGAAGTTGTAATTTCAATATCTGCAGGATTAATGTCAATTTCAATACTATCGTCAACTAAAGGATAAACGTAAACAGAAACAAATGAAGTATGTCGCTTGGCATTACTATCAAATGGGGAAATTCTCACCAATCGATGAACTCCATTTTCTCCTTTTAAGTATCCAAATGAATAATCACCTTCAAATTCCAATGTAACTGTTTTTATTCCAGCAACATCGCCTTCTTGGTAGTTTAATTCTTTTATTTTGTAACCCGATTTTTCACCCCACATCATGTACATTCGCATCAACATTGAAGCCCAATCACAACTTTCAGTTCCTCCAGCACCAGCTGTTATTTGAATTACTGCACTTAAAGTATCACCTTCATCAGAAAGCATGTTTTTAAACTCAATGGACTCAATATGGGAATTAGTCAAATGGTATTGTTCGTCTAATTCTTCAGTAGTTAATTCCCCTTCTTTGTAAAATTCGTATGCCAATTGCAATTCTTCGGCCATATCATTGGCTTTATTGTAATCATCTACCCATTTTTTCTTGGATCGAAGGTTTTTTACAAATAGTTCCGCTTCTTTTGGATGGTTCCAAAATTCAGGTGCTAAGGTCTTTTCTTCCTCGTTTGTTATCTCAATTAATTTGGCATCAACGTCAAAGATACCTCCTCAACGCACCAAGGCGCTCCACAATACCTTTAATTTGTTCGGTAGTTGTCATAAATTATACTAATTTTGTAAAGCAAAAATAGCAATTTTTTATCAAGAGACAATTAACGATGTTCTTGTATTTAATAGAAATGATATGGATATTAATTTAGTTAGCGATACCGTGACCAAACCTTCACAGGAAATGTTGCGTTTTATGTTTCAAGCAGAAGTGGGTGACGATGTTTACAAACAAGATCTAACCGCAATAGAATTAGAAAATAAAGTGGCTCAATTTTTCGGTTTTGAAGCAGGTTTGTTTTTTCCTTCCGGGACAATGGCCAACCAAACTGCAATTAAATTGCACACCCAACCCGGCGAACAATTAATAGCGGATAAATGGGCTCATGTTTATAATTATGAAGGTGGAGGAGTATCTTTTAACAGTGGTGTTTCCTGTTGTTTATTAGAGGGAAATCGAGGAATGATTACTGCAGAACAAGTTTCGGGAGCAATTAACAATCCTGAGTTTTATCACAGTCCGTTAACTAGTTTAGTTTGCGTTGAAAACACTACCAATAAAGGCGGAGGAGCTTGCTATGATTTTAATGAATTCAAAAAAATACGCCAAGTTTGCGATGCCAATAATCTGAAATTCCATTTGGATGGAGCTCGAATTTGGAATGCTTTGGTTGCCACCAATGATAATCCGACTCACTATGGAAAAGTTTTTCACACGATGTCCGTTTGTTTTTCAAAAGGAATGGGTGCGCCTGTGGGTTCAGTTCTTTTATCTGATAAAGCAACCATTAACAAAGCACTTAGAATCAGAAAGATACTTGGTGGTGGAATGCGACAAATAGGTTATTTAGCTGCCGCCGGTTTATTTGCCTTAGAGCACAATATCGAAAGATTAGCTGAAGACCACCGACGTGCAAAGGAATTGGGAGATTTACTGAATAATTTGCCTTGGGTTGCAACTGTGGAACCGGTTGAAACCAATATTTTGATTTTTTCTGTTCAGTCCTCAATAGATGAAAATCAATTAATGCAAAAATTGAATCAAAAAGGAATTGCAATAAGTTCAATGGGACACGGAAAATTAAGAATTGTTACCCATTTGGATTACCGAGAAGTAATGCACAGTTATGTTCTCGAAACTTTAGAAAAGTTGGTTATTTAGAGTTTTATTTATTTCAAATGTTGCTTAAATATTCAATTCAAATTATCTAATTTATTTCGTAAATTTGCACCTCAATAAAAAACAATAAAAATGGAAAACGGTATATACGCTAAGTTTAACACTGCTAAAGGTTCAATTTTAGTAAAATTAACTCACGATTTAACCCCAGGTACAGTTGGAAACTTCGTAGGCTTGGCAGAAGGAAACCTTGAAAACAAGGTAAAACCTCAGGGTAATAAATATTATGACGGATTAAAATTTCACAGAGTAATTCCTGATTTTATGATTCAAGGGGGTTGTCCTCAAGGAACTGGAACAGGCGGTCCTGGTTATAGCTTTGAAGATGAATTTCATCCAACACTAAAACACGATCGTCCAGGAGTTTTATCCATGGCTAATTCTGGTCCCGCAAGTAATGGATCTCAATTTTTTATCACTCATATTCCTACAGAATGGTTGGATAATAAACATACTGTATTTGGTCATGTTGTAGAAGGACAAGATATTGTAGATGCAGTTGCTCAAGGTGATTCTTTAGATTCAATAGAAATTATTAGAGTAGGAGATGAAGCTCAAAACTGGAATGCAATTGAAGCTTTTATCACTTTTAAAGGTGCTAGAAATAAACGTGACGCTGCTTTAAAGGCTGAATCAGAAGCAAAAATGGAACAATTAGCTGCTGGATTTGATAAAACAGAAAGTGGATTGCGATACAAAATGATCCAAAAAGGAAATGGTAAAAAAGCAGAAAATGGAAAAACTGTTTCTGTACATTATACAGGTCAGTTGGAAGACGGAAAAGTTTTTGACAGTTCTTACCCTAGAAAAAAACCAATTGAATTTCCATTGGGAATGGGGAATGTAATCGAAGGTTGGGACGAAGGAATTGCGTTGTTACAAGTGGGTGATAAAGCTCGATTTGTAATTCCATCTGATTTAGCATACGGATCTCGTGGCGCTGGTGGAGTTATTCCTCCAAATGCTACTTTAATATTTGATGTTGAATTAATGGACGTAAAATAATACATTCTTAATCTAAATATTTGATTAAATTTTAATCCCGATAGCAAATTGTTATTGGGATTTTTTATTACATTTACCTAAAATAGATACCTTATGAAAACAAAATTAATCCTTCTTGCTTCTCTTTCATTATTATTTTCATGCGCTACTAAATCGATAGTTGCTGATACTTCTAAAACTGTTGCCCCAGCAGAAATAAAAGTTGTACAAGAAGCTGCTCCTGCTCAAAACTCAGTTATTCCTGAAACTAAACCAATAGCAACGAAGGTTACGATGTTAACTAGAGAACTTTACGAAAGTAAAAGTCTTTATGAAAATAGCTGTAACAAATGCCATAAATTGTATTCTCCTTCTGAATTTAGTAAAGAAGAATGGCCTAAAATTTTACATAAAATGCAACGAAAAGCCAAACTAGATGACCCTCAAATTGCAGGTATTCAAGATTATATCAATTCTCAAATTTAATTATAAAAAAAATCGGAAGTATTACCTCCGATTTTTTTTATGCTTTTTAAATTTAAATATCATCAAAATCTATATCTGTGAAAGTAGATGAAGATGGAGTTTCACTTTCATCTGTTTTTTCAGTATTGTATTCCTTTTTGAAATCTTTTTGATGTCTTTCAGAAATAACTTCTTCACCTTTATGATTTAATACATATGAAGTCATTTCTTCTAATATTTCTGCAAAAGCAGTAAAATCCTCTTTGTACAAATAAATTTTATGTTTTTTGAAATGAAAAGATCCATCTTCTTCAGTGAATTTTTTACTTTCAGTAATAGTGATATAATAATCATCTGCTTTTGTGGCTCTAACGTCAAAGAAATAAGTTCTTCTTCCTGCTCTCAAAACTTTAGAAAAGATTTCCTCTTTTTCTAACATGTCATTTTCTCTCATATTCGTTTTTTAAGTTTAATTACATTTCAAAAATGATAAAAAAAGGAATAAAAAACAAGACTTATTTCAAATCTTTTTCAGAAAGTTGTTTTAAGTAAAGCTCTTTATAATACCCTTCTTCGTTTACTAATTGATTATGAGGTCCTTGTTGGATTATTGAACCATCTTCGATTATGATAATATTGTCTGCATTTTTAGCCGATGAAACTCTGTTGCTGACAATTATTGTCGTTTTATTTTTGCAATATTCTTTTAAATTACTCAAAATAATCTCTTCGGTTTCTGTATCAACAGCCGATAAACAATCGTCAAGTAATAAAATCTCAGGATCTTTTATCAAAGCTCTCGCTATAGAAACTCTTTGTTTTTGTCCACCAGACAATGTAATTCCTCTTTCTCCTAAAATAGTGTCGTATTGGTTGGTAAAATTTACAATATTGTCATGTACTGCAGCTTGTTTTGCAACAGCTATAATCTCCTCGTCAGTTGCATTTTCCTTTCCGAATTTGATATTGTTTTTAATTGAATCTGAAAATAAAAAGGCATCTTGAGGAACAATCGCAATGCTATTTCTTAAATCAAATAAATTCACAGAATCAATAGGTTTTCCATCAATTAATATCTTTCCACCGGTTGCATCGTATAAACGACTAATCAAAGTTAAAATACTCGATTTCCCAGATCCTGTTTTTCCTAATATGGCTAACGTTTCGCCCTTTTTAACTTTAAAAGTAATAGTATTTAGCGCAGTAATATTCGTATCATCGTAAACAAACGAAACATCTTCAAATGAGATTTCACCGTTGATTTCTGTGTTGGTTTTCGAGTTATTTCTAATTTCAGGAACAATTTTCAAAAATTCATTAATACGTTTTTGTGATGCCTCAGCCTCTTGAACCATTGACGATATCCAACCTAAAGAAGCAACAGGCCAAGTTAACATATTTACATACAAAATAAACTCGGCGATAACTCCGATGCTTTTTATAGTTCCATTAATATAGAGCATACCTCCAAAGTAAATAACAACTAAATTACTAACTCCAATTAATGCCAACATTAACGGACCGAATAGCGATTGAACTTTGGCCAAACTCATGCTTTTTTCTTTGCTTTCAAGTGATAAATTATACAAATTTTCTTGCTGTTGCTGTTCTAAAGAATACGCTTTTACAACTCTAATTCCACTGAAAATTTCTTGAGTAAAACTTGATATTTTTGATAAATATTGTTGAAAAATAGTACTTCTTTTATTGATTTGTTTACTTAATCTGAATATAGCATAAGACAAAATAGGTAATGGAAGTAAGGTATACAAAGTTAATTCTGGAGAAACATTGTACATATAAACAATTACAATTGTAAACCGGATAAAAGTATTTATGGTGTACATAACTGCGGGGCCAACATACATTCTAACCTTTCCAACATCCTCACTAATTCGGTTCATTAAATCACCAGTTCGGTTTTGCTTATAGAAAACTTGACTTAGATTTTCATATTGCTGAAAAACTTCGTTTTTAAGATCAAATTCAATAAGTCTCGACATTACAATCAATGTTTGCCTCATTAAAAAGGTTAAAAATCCGGCAATAATTGTAGTTATGATTACAATAATTACATTGTGAAATAATTCATTTCGAATTAAGAGCGTATCGGCAACATTTGATTTAGAATATCTTTCAATAGATTCAAATGATTTACTGATCAATTTTGGTGTAAATAATGAAAAAATTTGAGCAATTATGGTAATAAAAATACCAAGTAGAAAACGGTATTTATATTTAATAAAATACTTATTAAGGTATTGTAATTCTTTCATTAGATGATGAAAATTATAAATTTAAATTGAAATCCTATATAGGATAATTACTAATGCAAATATATAGCTTTTAAAGGATTATTTTTTTAAAGTCATTTCTTAATTTCAAATTAATTATAAGGCTTTTGCCAATTTTAAGATTATTTATAAAATGACATTTGGAATTCTCTTTTTTATGAAAAATAATACTATTTTTGCACCGTCAAAGATTTTTATAATAATAATCAAACAAGTTCTTACCAAGTGTTAAATAGAAGACATATCCGCGTTAAAGTAATGCAATCGATTTATGCGATGCATCAAAATGGTTCTGATAGTATTGAAAAACAAGAAAAATTCTTGCTTTATAGTGCTGATAATATTCTGGATTTGTATCTAGTTATGTTGTCTTCTCTAATCGAAATTGGTAAAAAAGAAGCTTTATTTATTGAAAAATCAGCTCAAAAGCATACTGCTACTTCACAAGAGAAAAACCCCAATAAAAAATTCATAAACAATAGTATCCTTCAATTATTATCTAATAATAATTCCTTGAAAAGTGCATTAATTGATAGAAAAATCAACCATTGGGAATTGCACGATGAATATTTAAAAATCCTTTCAGAGGCTATTAAAGTAAGTGATTTGTATAAAAAATACATGTCAAATGAAGTGAATAATTTTGAAGAGGACAAGCAGTTTATCATCAATATTTTCACTGATATTATTGTTCCAAACGATAAATTCTACGAGTTTTTAGAAGACAATAACCTCACTTGGATTGATGATATTCCTGTTGTAAATACTCATATTGTTAAGCAATTAAATTCGATTAAATCAATTAAAGACACTTCGTTTACTGTTCCTAAAATATTTAAAGACCTAGAAGACAAGGAATTTGTATCCGATTTATTCAAAAAAACAGTATTAAACGAAGTTGAATTTGCCAAAGAATTCGTTGACAAAACTCCTAACTGGGATTCAGAACGTATAGCTGAATTAGATACAATTGTACTGAAAATGGCTATTTGTGAATTTTTAAAATTCCCATCTATTCCAGTTAAAGTTACAATTAACGAATATTTAGAGATTGCAAAAGAATATTCTACACCAAAAAGTAGTATTTTTATCAATGGAATTTTGGATAACCTAGTTAAAGAATTTTCAACTAAAAATAAATTAAACAAAATAGGAAGAGGTTTAATGTAATAATTTCAATTATGATTAAAAAAATAATTATCCTGGCTTCAATATCTTCATTAATAATATTAGGAGCTTGCAAGAAAAAAGAAGATGCGAATACAGAGCAACATTCTGCAATTTCTAACCCTGCAGAAATAGGAATTCCTGATATGGAAAAACCCTTAGTTCCTAAAGATGGAAAATATCCAGTAATGACTTTTGCTACAAAAGTTCATGATTTTGGTTCAATTGAAGCCAATTCAAAAGTGAATTATTCCTTCACTTTTAAAAACACTGGAGAAGCTGATTTGATTATTTCAAGAGCGGTGGGTTCTTGCGGATGCACTATTCCAGAATACCCAAAAGATCCAATTAAAGCAGGTGATTCAGGGAAAATAGATGTTTCGTTTAATTCAGCTAACAAACACGGAAACCAACAAAAATCGGTTACAATTTATACCAATACTAAAGCAGGAGTAGAATCGTTGAACATCACCGCTTCAATAAAAGAATAATTAATTAATACTAAATAAATAAAACTATGGAACAATTACAATCATTTCTGCCTTTTATATTAATGTTTGTGGTAATCTATTTCTTCATGATTAGACCACAACAAAAAAGAGCAAAACAAGAAAAAGAATTTGAAAGCGCTTTAAAAGTAGGCGATAAAATTATTACAAAAAGTGGTATTCACGGAAAAATCGCTGAATTAGCTGACACGACTATTGTTATTGAAACCATGTCAGGAAAATTAAAAATGGAGCGTTCTGCAATTTCTATGGAAATGACAGCTTCATTAAACAAAAAATAATAGTTTGCTAAGTATTAAAAAAAAAACCACGAATAACGTGGCTTTTTTGTTTTATTATAAATTAATTACTGTTTGCTAAAATCGGTAGTTACGGTTAACTGAGCAATTTTCACAATAACCTCAATTGCTTTTTGCATACTTTCCACTGGCACGTATTCATATTTTCCATGAAAATTATGTCCACCTGCAAAAATATTCGGACAAGGAAGTCCCATGTAAGACAATTGAGATCCGTCAGTTCCACCACGAATTGGTTTTATTAAAGGTTTAATTCCCAGTTCACGCATTGCTTTTTCAGCAATATCAACGATATATTTCACCGGCATCACCTTTTCTTTCATATTGAAATATTGGTCTTTTACTTCCGCTATGCAAATGTCTTCTCCAAACTGTTTTGCGTATTGTTTGTTGATTTTTTTTGCAATTTTATGAATCGCTTCTTTGCGTTTTTTGAATTTACTCGCGCTATGGTCCCTGATAATTAATTCTAAAACTGTTTCTTCGATACTTCCATTTAAATGGTGAACATGGAAAAAACCTTCATATCCTCTAGTTTCTTGTGGCGTTTCTCCTTTTGGTAATTGGTTGATAAAATCATTTGCAATCAACATCGAATTGATCATTTTTCCTTTTGCATATCCTGGATGAACGCTTTTTCCTTTAAAAGTAATTTTAGCTCCTGCTGCATTAAAATTTTCATATTCTAATTCGCCAATCTGACTTCCATCGATCGTGTAAGCCCATTGAGCTCCAAATTTCTTAACATCAAATTTATGAGCGCCACGGCCAATTTCTTCATCGGGTGTAAACCCAACTCTAATTTTTCCATGTTTGATTTCAGGATTTTTAACCAAATATTCCATTGCGGTAACTATTTCGGTGATCCCCGCTTTATCATCTGCGCCAAGTAATGTCAATCCATCGGTTGTAATTAAGGTTTGCCCTTTATATAAAAGAAGGTCTTTGAAGTATTTTGGTGATAAAACTATGTTTTGTTTTTTATTCAGAACGATATCATTTCCATCGTATTTTTTTACAATCTGAGGATTTACATTTGCTCCAGTAAAATCAGGAGTTGTATCAAAATGAGATACAAATCCAATAGTTGGAACATCATGACTCACATTACTCGGCAAAGTTGCCATTATGTATGCGTTTTTATCAATTGTTACGTCTTCTAAACCAATTGATTTTAACTCTTCAACTAATTTATTAGCTAAATTCCATTGTTTTTCAGTACTAGGAGTGGTTGTTGAGTTTGGATCTGATTCGGTATCAATAATTACGTAACTAATAAAACGGTCGATGATATTTTGCATAAAATTTATTTTAATTGGTAGCAAATATAACTATATTTTTAAGTAATATTTATCAGTTGTAAACGAAATTAAAATAAATAATGTTATAAATTGCATCTTTTAAATTGACTAAATTATATACCTTGAGCTCCACTAAAAACCAACATTTAAAAGTTCCTAGAATTCTAATTTACATTGGAAAAATACTTCAATTTTTCTCCGTAAAGTGGACTACATTGTATCTTTCGAAATTGTTCACGACGCCTATAAAACACAAAATTCCTAAGCGTGAATTACAAATGGATCGAAACAGTATTCAAACAAAGATTATTGTCCCCGAAATAAATAAAGATATTGTAGTTTACCAATTAGGAACCGGCGAAAAGAAAATTTTGTTGGTTCATGGATGGTCGGGAAGAGGAACTCAATTAGTCAAATTTGCTGATGCTTTGATTGCAAAAGGATATTCAACGGTTAGTTTTGATGCACCGGCACATGGAAAATCGCTAGGAAATTCAACAATTATGACTGATTTTATAGCTTCAATAGCTGAAGTTGATAGAAAATTCGGCCCTTTTGATGCGGCTGTTGGCCATTCTTTAGGAGGAATGTCATTGTTGAACGCAGTTAAATCCGGTTTAAAAATAAATCGATTGGTTACGATAGGAAGTGGTGATAAAGTGCAAGATATATTAATTGATTTTGTCGCAAAACTAGAGTTAAATAAGGAGTTTAGCACTCATTTGCAGCAGCATTTCGAAAAGAAATACAATACTAAAATGGAATCTTATTCAGCTTATCTTGCAGCACAATCGATCACTATTCCAGTTTTGGTAATTCATGATGAAAATGATGATGAAGTTCCTGTTTTTGCTTCGAAAAATATACATGCTAATTTAAAAAATGGTGAATTGCTAATAACCAATAATTTAGGGCATCGAAAAATTTTAGGTAACCAAGAAGTAATTGATAAAACTATTAATTTTATAATTAAATAACTATGAAAAACACATTTATAATCCTACGATTTGGAATTTCTAGCTTGGGTTTTGCACAGAAGAAAACTCAAAAATTTGAGGTTCAAAAATCAGAATCCCAGTGGAAAAAAGAACTTACCGCTGAGGAATATGAAGTTTTAAGAGAAAAAGGAACCGAGCGACCCTTTTCAGGAAAATATGTGAACAACTTTGATAAAGGAGTTTATGTTTGCGCTGCTTGCAATAATTTATTATTTTATTCGGATGCTAAATTTCATTCGGATTGTGGTTGGCCTTCATTTGATAAAGCAGTTAAAGGGTCTGTAATTTATGTTAATGATTCGAGTTACGGAATGGATAGAACTGAAGTGGATTGTGCAAAATGTGGCGGACATTTAGGACATTTATTTGACGATGGACCAACCAAAACCGGGCAACGTTTTTGTACCAACTCCGTTTCAGTTAAATTTATACCTACAAAAAAATGAGTAATATCGTAGAAAAATCAGAGCAAGAGTGGAAAGACCAATTGGGTTTAGAACGCTATAGAATTCTTCGTCAAAAAGGTACGGAATTTCCAAATTCAGGTGAGTACAACATGCATTTTGAATCAGGAACTTATGTATGTGGCGGCTGTGGCGAACCTTTATTTGAAAGCGATTCTAAGTTTAATTCACATTGTGGTTGGCCTTCATTTGACGATTCAATTCCTGGTAAAGTAGAGTATATTAAAGATACTACACATGGAATGATCCGAACAGAATTTGTTTGTTCAAAATGCAAAGGTCATTTGGGACATATCTTTGACGACGGACCCACAAAAACAAGACAGAGATATTGTGTTAATTCACTTTCTATTGATTTTATTAAAAAATAATAAAATTAAAATTTCTTAGTTTTGTATTTATTAGTAATCCAAATCTCAATAACATGAAAAAATATTTAGTCTTATATATAATAATCACAATCACGATTTTTTCTTGTGCTAAAAATCCATTTACAGGAAAAAATACTTTGAATTTTGTTTCTAATAGTGAGTTGTTTCCTACTTCTTTTCAACAATATGGTACCTTTTTAAAAGACAATAAAATTATTACAGGAACCACTGATGCCAAGCGTGTTGAAACTGTTGGTATAAAAATTAAATTGGCTGCCGAAAAATATTTGGAAGCCAACGGGTATAAAGATTATCTTAAAGATTATGCATGGGAATATAAATTGGTAGAAAGTAAAGAAGTAAATGCGTGGTGTTTACCTGGGGGGAAAATTGTATTTTATTCAGCAATATTGCCAATTTGTAAAGATGATTCTGGAATGGCAGCCGTTATGGGGCATGAAGTGGCGCATGCCTTAGCTAATCATGGAGCTCAAAGAATGAGCGCTGGGATTTTACAACAAGCAGGAGCAGGGCTAGTTGGTGCTGCTGTAGATTCAAAAAACAATCAAGAAAAACAACTTTGGATGGGAGCCTACGGTGGAATTACCCAATATGGTGGAATGCTACCGTTTAGTAGAAGTCATGAAAGTGAAGCTGATAAAATAGGATTAATTTTAATGTCTATTGCTGGATATGACCCTACAACAGCAATTTCATTTTGGGAGCGCATGTCAGCAAATGCTGGTGGTAAAAGTCAATCAGAATTTTTAAGTACACACCCTTCAGATGCTACAAGAATAGAAAATATAAAAAATCAAATCCCAGAAGCTAAAATACAAGCAGCAAAATTCGGTGTAGTTTTTAAATAAATATTATCTTCGGACTTTAATTTTAAAAAGTTCAATTTAATTCGTAAATATTTATGGTAAAACTTGAAAAAGGAAATTCGAAATTATTATATGCTTGGGCTTTCTATGATTGGGCTAATTCTGTTTATAGTTTAGTAATTGCATCTGCAATTTTTCCTATATTTTATGGTGCATTGTTTAAAATTAAAGGTAGTTTATACATCGATATTTTTGGCACAACCTTAAAAAGTACCGCTTTAATTAGCTTTGTTACCGCAGCTGCCTTTTTGTTGGTAGCCTTAATTTCTCCATTACTTTCAGGAATTGCTGACTTTGCTGGAAATAAAAAGAATTTCATGAAGTTCTTTTGCTACTTAGGGGCCTTTTCATGTATCGCATTGTATTGGTTTTCTCTTGAAAATATTTATTGGAGTTTGACAGCTTATTTTTTGGGATTGGTAGGTTTTTGGGGTAGTCTAGTATTCTATAATTCCTATTTACCAGATATCGCTTTTCCTGAACAACAAGATAACATTAGCGCCAAAGGTTATTCTCTAGGATATATTGGAAGTGTATTACTATTAATTGTAAACCTTGCGATGGTTATGAAACCGGAATTATTTGGAATTTCAGGAACTTCCGGCGAAGCTAAAATGAAGGCCATGCGTTATTCTTTTATAACAGTTGGTCTTTGGTGGATTCTATTCAGTCAATATACCTATTACTATTTACCGAAAGGCAACAAAGGTCAAAAGATAACTAAATCGGTAATTTTTAATGGCTTCCGCGAACTTCAAAAAGTATGGAGTTTATTAGGTGAAAACCTACAATTAAAACGATTTTTAAGTAGTTTTTTTGTTTACGGTATGGCGGTTCAAACGGTTATGATTGTAGCGGTTTATTTTGGTGAACAGGAAATTAAATGGACATCAGATAGCGAAAAAACAACGGGTTTAATTATTAGTATTTTAGTGATTCAATTAGTAGCTATTTTAGGTGCAATTATGACTTCTAAAGCTTCTGCAAAATTTGGAAACATTGGAACTTTAATTTTTCTAAATTGTGTTTGGGCAGTTTTATGTATTGTTGCATTTTTTGTAACAACGCCAATAGAATTTTACCTTACAGCGGGTTTTGTAGGTTTAGTAATGGGCGGAATTCAAGCGCTTTCAAGATCTACTTATTCAAAATTATTGCCTGAAACTGACGATACTGCTTCTTTTTTTAGTTTTTATGATGTTACAGAGAAAATAGGAATCGTTATCGGGATGTGTTTGTATGGAATAATTGATCAAGTAACCGGAAGTCCAAGATATTCTATAATTTTCCTTTGTTTGTTTTTCGTAACTGGAATAATATTTTTATCAAGAGTTAGAAAAATTACTAAACAATAATATTTTAATTTATATTTGACAAATAAATAATCGATATATGAAATCAATAAAATTATCTGCAATACTCCTTTCTTCAATACTACTTATTTCAATTTTTTCATGTAATGTAGAGCCTGTTGATGCGGATTTATTTGGAAATGTTCTCAATACAGCTAGTGTTTCCGGAACTTATAGAATGACCGCTTTTAATACTGGAATTCCTACTGATTTAAATCATGATGGTGCTACTTCAACAAATCAAATGCTAGAAACAACTTGTTTTAATGGTAGTTCTATAACTTTAAATCCAGATGGTACTTTTAGAGCTTCATCAAAAGGAATTGAAATAAATTCATCATCTACTTTACAGTGTTTTTCTAATCCAGATTATACAGGTACTTGGACTTTAAGTGTTTCGGTTTTAAAGCTGACTTACATAAGTGCAGGTAATGTAGTTGAAAAATTATTTTCTGTATCTGCCAATAGACTAATTTATTCAGCTACTCAAGGGCAAATTGTAGGTACATCAACAACCAATGTTCCTATTCTATTAAATTCGAGTTATAATATTATTTATACACGTTAATTACAAATAGCATTATAATAAATTAGCTATCTTTCCAAGGTAGCTTTTTTTTCGAATGGCATAGTGATTGCAATATTTACATGAAATAATCAAGTTAAAGTTTCTAATTTCTTTGCTAAAGCAGATAAATACTAGATTTTTAAATGACAATTTTACAAACGAAGCATTAAATTTTAATTCCAAAACGACCTAATTTATATATGTCAAATCCAAAAATAATTACAATTGACAATTTGTCACTTCAAGAATTTGATTCAGAAGCCGATTTAATTCCGCTTTTAACTCCAGAGGATGAAGAAGAAATAAACAACGAAGAATTGCCTGAATCATTGGCAATATTGCCTTTAAGAAACACCGTGCTTTTCCCTGGAGTAGTTATTCCCATTACTGCCGGAAGAGATAAGTCTATAAAGTTGATTAATGATGCCAATGCGGCAGGTAAAGATATAGGTGTTGTTTCTCAAAAGAATGAAGACGTAGAAGATCCTACCGAAAACGACATTCATTCTATTGGAACTGTTGCTAAAATCCTTCGAGTGCTAAAAATGCCCGATGGTAATATTACTGTTATTCTTCAAGGAAAAAAACGTTTTGAAATTGATAAAGTAATCTCAGAAAATCCTTATCTCACTGCTTCAGTAAAGAATATCAAAGAATCTCAACCACTAAAAAAAGACAAAGAATTTGATGCAATTATTGAGTCTATCAAGGATTTATCAATTCAAATAATTAAGGAAAGTCCAAACATTCCTACAGAAGCTACATTTGCGATTAAAAACATTGAAAGTAAATCTTTTTTGATCAATTTTGTTTCCTCAAACATGAATTTATTAGTTAAAGAAAAGCAAGAGTTGTTAAACATTAACGACTTAAAAACAAGAGCTTTAGAAACTTTAAGATACATGAATGTTGAACTTCAAAAATTGGAGTTAAAAAATGATATTCAATCTAAAGTTCGCTTTGATTTGGATCAACAACAAAGAGAATACTTTTTGCACCAGCAAATGAAAACTATCCAAGAAGAATTGGGTGGTGCTTCACAAGAGGAAGAAATTGAAGAAATGGCCGCCAAAGCTTCGAAGAAGAAATGGAATGAGGAAACTCAAAAACATTTTGAAAAAGAGTTGGCTAAAATGCGTAGAATGAATCCGCAGGCGCCTGATTTTGGTATCCAACGAAACTACTTAGAATTGTTTTTAGACTTACCATGGAATGAGTATTCTAAAGATAATTTTGATTTAAAAAGAGCTCAAAAAATTCTTGATAGAGAACATTTTGGATTGGAAGAAGTAAAGAAAAGAATGATTGAACATTTGGCAGTTTTAAAATTGCGAAATGACATGAAATCACCTATCATTTGTTTAACTGGGCCTCCGGGTGTGGGTAAAACATCCATTGGAAAGTCGGTTGCTGAAGCCTTAGGTAGAAAGTACGTTCGTATTT